>JADGMW010000056.1_pt1 | contig 117386 bp, 102 predicted proteins | sample 8641801 | NCBI WGS metagenome assembly JADGMW01 (sample SAMN16272018, study PRJNA661076) | feces metagenome | isolation source: fecal sample from diarrhoea affected cattle A | host: Bos taurus | place: South Africa: Lokaleng Village, Mahikeng | collected 2019-09
CGCGAGCCCATCTCGCTGCACACGCCCCTCGGTGAGGACGGCGACAGCGAGTTCGGTGACCTCATCGAGGACTCCGAGGCCGTCGTCCCCGCGGACGCCGTGAGCTTCACCCTGCTGCAGGAGCAGCTGCACCAGGTCCTCGACACGCTCTCGGAGCGCGAGGCCGGCGTGGTCTCCATGCGGTTCGGCCTCACCGACGGCCAGCCCAAGACCCTCGACGAGATCGGCAAGGTCTACGGCGTGACGCGCGAGCGCATCCGCCAGATCGAGTCGAAGACGATGTCGAAGCTGCGTCACCCGTCGCGTTCGCAGGTGCTGCGGGACTACCTCGACTGACAGTCACCGTGCACGTCCACGAGAGCCCGGCCCCACCAGGGGCCGGGCTCTCGTCGTTGCTCACGCCGCCTGCTGTGAGCGCTGACGCACGGCGAAGGCCCCGGACCGTGGTCCGGGGCCTTCGGGGTTCGTGGTGGTTCGCTCGTCAGCCCGCAGCCGCGCCGGGGCCTGCCCCGTGCTCTGCGAGCAGGCGGTCCGTCTCGTCCTGCACGTGCGTCGCGACGCTCGCGAACTTGGGTGCGTGCTCCCGTGCGTGGTGCGCGCAGAACAGCAGCTCACCGACCGGGAGCACGACGCGGACGTAGGCCTGGGCGTTGCAGCGGTCGCAGCGGTCGGCAGCTGTCAGCGGGGTCCTGGATTCCATCGTCGTCCCTGTCACATCTCCATACAACCACCCGCTCAGCGGTTCCATGCCCTCAGGAACGGGTGGTTCGCTCTCTGCGTACAAGATCGTGACGCGCCGTCACGTGTTCGTGATCCCCGCGCAACGTGACGTGGCGCACGCATCACGGTCCCGACACGCGCGCTCGAGCACCGGCCGGGCGCCCGCGCGGCATGGCGAGGCGGGTCACGCGGACGCACGCGGTTACCATCGGCGCCGTGACGACGACCTCCGCCCAGGCGGGCTACACCGCGCGGCACCTCTCGGTCCTCGAGGGCCTCGAGGCGGTGCGCAAGCGGCCCGGCATGTACATCGGTACGACCGACAGCCGCGGCCTCATGCACTGCCTCTGGGAGATCATCGACAACTCCGTCGATGAGGCCCTGGGCGGGCACGGCGACCGGATCGAGATCGTGCTGCACGCGGACTCCTCGGTCGAGGTCCGCGACAACGGGCGTGGCATCCCCGTGGACGTCGAGCCGAAGACCGGCCTGACCGGTGTCGAGGTCGTCCTGACCAAGCTGCACGCCGGCGGCAAGTTCGGCGGCGGCTCGTACGCGGCGTCGGGTGGGCTGCACGGCGTCGGCGCCTCGGTGGTGAACGCGCTGTCCGCGCGCCTCGACGTGGAGGTCGACCGTGGTGGGCGCACCTACCGCATGACGTTCCACCGTGGTGAGCCCGGGGTGTTCGACGACCGGGCGGGCGTGAGTCCCGACTCGCCGTTCGAGCCCTTCGTGCAGGGTTCCGAGCTCGCGGTCGTGGGCAAGGTCGCCAAGGGCGTCAGCGGGACGCGTGTGCGCTACTGGGCCGACCGGCAGATCTTCCCCAAGAGCGCCGTCTTCTCGTACGACGAGCTCGTCACCCGCGCGCGGCAGACCAGCTTCCTCGTGCCGGGTCTGGCCATCACGCTGCGGGACGAGCGCCGTGTGCCCGGGACGCCCGGTGAGCACGGTCCGCACGAGGAGACGTTCCTGCACACGGGCGGCGTCGTCGACTTCGTCGACCACCTCTCGCCGGACCCCGCGGTCACCGACACGTGGACCCTGCGGGGCCAGGGGACGTTCACCGAGACCGTGCCCGTGCTCGACGACCGCGGTCACATGACCCCGCAGGAGGTCTCGCGCACGTGCGAGGTCGACGTCGCGGTGCGGTGGGGCACGGGGTACGCGACCGAGGTGCGCAGCTTCGTCAACATCATCGCGACGCCCAAGGGGGGCACGCACCTCGCCGGTTTCGAGGCGGCGCTGCTCAAGACCGTGCGGGCCCAGGTGGCCGCCAACGCGCGGCGCCTGAAGATCTCGGCGAAGGACTCGTCGTCGGAGCGGGTCGAGAAGGAGGACGTGCTGGCGGGGCTCACGGCCGTCGTCACGGTGCGGCTGGCCGAGCCCCAGTTCGAGGGTCAGACGAAGGAGGTCCTGGGCACCGGGCCCGTGCGCGGCATCGTCGCGCGCGTCGTCGAGCAGGAGCTCACGGCCGTCTTCACGTCCTCCAAGCGGGACCACAAGGCACACTCGGCGCTCCTGCTCGACAAGGTCGTGGGGGAGATGCGCGCGCGGGTGTCCGCGCGCAAGCAGAAGGAGATCTCGCGCCGCAAGAACGCGCTCGAGTCGTCCTCGCTGCCCGCCAAGCTCGCGGACTGCCGCATCGACGACGTCGCGCGCAGCGAGCTGTTCATCGTCGAGGGCGACAGCGCGCTCGGTACCGCCAAGCTCGCCCGCAGCTCGGACTTCCAGGCGCTCCTGCCGATCCGCGGCAAAATCCTCAACGTCCAGAAGGCGTCCGTCGGCGACATGCTGAAGAACGCCGAGTGCGCCGCGATCATCCAGGTGGTCGGCGCCGGGTCGGGCCGCACGTTCGACCTCGAGGCCGCGCGCTACGGCAAGATCGTCCTGATGACCGACGCCGACGTCGACGGCGCCCACATCCGCACGCTGCTGCTGACGCTCTTCTTCCGGTACATGCGCCCACTCGTGGAGGACGGGCGGGTGTACGCCGCGGTGCCGCCGCTGCACCGCGTCGAGGTCATCGGTGCCGGGTCGCGCAAGAACGAGTACGTCTACACCTACTCCGAGGCCGAGCTCACGAGCACGCTGAAGAAGCTCGACCGCGCCGGCAAGCGGTACAAGGACGACATCCAGCGCTACAAGGGCCTGGGGGAGATGGACGCCGACCAGCTGGCCGAGACGACCATGGACCCGCGGCACCGCACGCTGCGGCGGGTGCGCATCGGGGAGGCCGAGGCGGCGGCCGCGCACGTCGAGAAGGTGTTCGAGCTGCTGATGGGCTCCGACGTGGCACCCCGCAAGGACTTCATCGTCGCCAACGCCCACGCCCTGGACCAGTCGCGGATCGACGCCTGACCGGCACCGCCCTGCGGCCGTCGCGCGCCACGCATTTGCGGTGGACCGGCCTCCCGCCCTCACGTCACGCTGGGCGCCATGACCGACACGACCGTGCCCCTGGCCCAGCGAGCGGCAGCGCCCGACCAGCTCCCGTTGCCCGCCGTCGGGCTTGGCCTGACGTGGCGTGCCGCCGGCACCGACGACGCGGCCGCCCTCGCAGCGCTGCGGGGGCGGTGCCAGGAGGCCGACGGGCTCCCGTACCGGACGTCCGTCGAGGAGGTCGCCGAGGAGCTGGAGCCGACGTGGCGCGACCTGCGGCTCGACACCCTCACGGGGCTCGACGCCGACGGGACCGTGCGTGCGTGGGCCCAGGTCGACACCGCGCCGGGTGACGAGCGCGTCGTCCGCGCGTTCGTCGAGGGGGACGTCGACCCGGCCTGGCGCGGCCGAGGCATCGGGACCGCGCTGGTCGCCTGGTCGCAGGCCCGCGCGCGGCAGGTGCTCGCTGCCTCCGGCAAGGAGCTGCCCGCACGGATCGCCACGTTCTGCGACGACTCGACACCCGACGTGGCGCGTGTGTACGAGGCTGCCGGGTTCACGCCCGTCCGGTACTACACGCACATGCGGCGGCCGCTCGACGCGCCCCTTCCCGACGTGCCGCAGATCGACGGCCTCCGTGTCGTGCCGTGGTCCCCGGAGCTCGACGACCAGGTCCGCCTGACGCACAACGACGTGTTCGCGGACCACTGGGGCTCCGAGCCGCGCACCCCTGAGCAGTGGCGCGCCGCGCGCGCGATGTTCGCGCCGACGTGGTCGTTCGTCGCGCTCGACGACGCCGACCAGGTCGTCGGGTACGCGGTCTCGGCGCGCTTCGAGCACGACTGGCCCGCGGCCGGCTACCCGTCCGGGTACACCGAGCTCCTGGGCGTGCGGCGTGAGTGGCGCGGCAGGCGCGTCGCCGTCGCGCTGCTGGCGGACGTGATGCGTGCGTACGCGGCCGACGGGATGCGGTACGCGGAGCTCGAGGTCGACACCGACAACCCGTCGGGCGCCCACGGGATCTACGCGGGGCTGGGCTACGAGGTCGCCCACTCGTCGACCATGCTGACGATCGAGCTGTGAGCACCGGCGCGCGACGGGACTGTGAGATCGGGCGGGACGGGCTCGCTCCGGCACGTCGCGACGTCCGGGACGGTTAGGGTCTGTGGACATGACCGACGTGCTCGACCTGCAGGACGTGACGATCCGCCGGGGGGCGACGACGATCCTCGACTCCGTGACGTGGCGGGTCCAGGACTCCGAGCGGTGGGTGGTGCTGGGCCGCAACGGCGCCGGCAAGACCACCCTGCTGCAGGTGGCGTCCGGTCGGATGCACCCGACCTCGGGGACCGCGACGCTGCTCGGCGCGCGCATGGGCGCCACGGACGTGTTCGAGCTCCGGCCCCGGATCGGCTTCGCCAGCGCGGCTCTGGCCGACCGGATCCCGTCGGGCGAGACCGTGCGGGACGTCGTGCTGACCGCCGCCTACGGCGTGACGGGCCGCTGGCGCGAGGAGTACGAGACCGTCGACGAGGCACGGGCGACGGACCTGCTCACGGCGTTCGGCGTCGAGCACCTCGCGGAGCGCTGGTTTGGCACCCTGTCGGAGGGGGAGCGCAAGCGCGTGCAGATCGCCCGCTCGCTCATGAGCGACCCCGAGCTGCTGCTCCTCGACGAGCCGGCCGCGGGGCTCGACCTCGGGGGACGTGAGGAGCTCGTCGGCGCGCTGGCCGAGCTCGCGCGCGACCGGCGTTCTCCGGCGCTGGTGCTGGTGACGCACCACGTCGAGGAGATCCCCCCGGGGTTCACGCACCTGCTCCTGCTGCGAGCGGGGCGGGTGTTCGCCGCCGGGCCGATCCTCGAGACCCTGACCGCGGAGAACCTGTCCGGTGCGTTCGACATACCTCTGGGCCTCGACCACGTCGACGGCCGTTGGGCTGCGCACGCCACCGGGCGGGCCACGGTCTGATCGTGGCCGTACCGTGACGCGCCGACCACAGGTTCGCAAAGCGATCACATAGGATCGCTTGACGGACGACGACGACTGCGGAGGTGGCGGCCATGGGATGGCTCTGGTGGGTCGGGGGAGCCCTGACGCTCGGCATCCTGGAGATGCTGTCGCTGGACCTCGTGCTCGTCATGTTCGCGGGCGGAGCCCTCGCGGGAGCGCTGGCCTACGCGCTCGGCGCGCCCGTCGCCGTGCAGATCCTCGTCGCCGCGCTCACCTCGATCGTGCTGCTGGTGGCGTTGCGCCCCTGGCTGCTGCGTCACCTCAAGGGCCGGGTGGACCTGCCGGAGACGAACGCCGCGGCGCTCGTCGGGCGGCCGGCCACGGTGGTCTCCACCGTCGACGGCACGACCGGGCGGGTGAAGCTCGTCGGCGAGGTGTGGACCGCGCGGACCGCGGACGGCGGCTCGTTGCCGCCGGGTACGGCGGTGACGGTGACGAAGATCGACGGCGCGACCGCGGTGGTCAGTCCTGCGGCCGCCACAGCCCCGGGTGACACGGCGGCCCCCGGCGTCGCGCCCGCCTGACCGAGACCGACCGAGACACCGACCCGGGCCCCCGGGTCACCGTGGCCGTCCCGGTACGGGCGGCAGAACTTGCGGAGGTGCCATGAACGACGGCCCCGATGTCGGCCAGATCGCCCTGATCGCCGTCCTCGTCCTGGTCCTGATCTTCGTCGTCGTCGCCCTGGCCCGCGCGGTGCGGATCGTGCCGCAGGCCGTGGCGATCATCGTCGAGCGGCTGGGACGGTACAACAAGACGCTCGACGCAGGCCTGCACCTGCTGATCCCGTTCGTGGACCGTGTGCGTGCCAGCGTCGACCTGCGCGAGCAGGTCGTGTCATTCCCGCCGCAGCCGGTCATCACGTCCGACAACCTCGTGGTGAGCATCGACACCGTCATCTACTTCCAGGTGACGTCGCCGAAGGACGCGGTCTACGAGATCGCGAACTACATCACCGGCATCGAGCAGCTGACGGTGACGACGCTGCGCAACGTCATCGGGTCCATGGACCTCGAGCAGACGCTCACGAGCCGCGACCAGATCAACGGCCAGCTCCGCGGTGTGCTCGACGAGGCGACCGGCAAGTGGGGCATCCGCGTCAACCGGGTCGAGCTCAAGGCGATCGACCCGCCCGCCTCGGTGCAGGGCTCGATGGAGCAGCAGATGCGTGCCGAGCGTGACCGGCGCGCCGCGATCCTCACGGCCGAGGGCGTCAAGCAGTCCGCGATCCTCACGGCCGAGGGCGAGAAGCAGTCGGCGATCCTGCGGGCCGAGGGTGAGGCGCAGTCGGCGATCCTGCGGGCCGAGGGTGAGGCGCGCGCGATCCTGCAGGTCTTCGACGCGGTGCACCGCGGCGACGCCGACCCCAAGCTGCTCGCGTACCAGTACCTGCAGACCCTGCCGAAGATCGCCGCGAGCCCGTCGAACAAGATGTGGTTCCTCCCGGCCGAGCTCAGCGGCGCACTCGGGTGGCTCTCCAAGGGTTTCCAGGGCGGCTCGGGTGACGACGGCGACTACCCGACGCGTCCGGCGGGAAGCTCGCCCATCGCGGACGGTGACCTGCCGCCCGTGTCGCTGACGGACCCGGGCGAGGCGCTGGCCGAGGCCCGACGCGAGTCGGCCGCGGCCACGGCCGATGCGACGAGCGCCGGCACGCTCTCGGGTGTGCCGTTCGACCCGTCGGCCGAACGGGGTCAGCGACCCGGTGCGGGTCCGGCGGCGCCGCAGCAGCCGACGTACGGGTCGCCGACCGCAACCCCGCGGCCGGACCCGCAGCAGGACGCCCCGCCGCGCGACGACCCCCGTCCGCCGGCACAGCCGACGCCCTGACGCCCGTCCGCTCGCCCGCCGCCGGCGTCCCGTCCCCGGGGTGCCGGCGTCGGGCTGTCCGCCCTGCGCGGAATGGTGGTGCGCACCGCGGTCGGGGGCGGCATCGTGTACCTGCCGCGGTCCGGTTGCTGGGGGTCCGGGCACCTCGTCCACCGGCGCACCCCGCCGCCACGGAAGGGCTCTGACCCATGCTGGTAGGTCTGCTCCGGGAGCACCTGCGCCCGTACCGGGCTGCCGTCGTCGCCGTGCTCGCGCTGCAGCTCGTGCAGGTGATCGCGTCGCTGTGGCTGCCGAGCCTCAACGCCGACATCATCGACGACGGGGTGGCACAGGGTGACACGGCGACCATCTGGCGGCTGGGCGGCGTCATGCTGGCGATCAGCCTGGTGCAGGTCGCCGCGTCGGTCGCGGCGGTCTGGTACGGCGCTCGCGCCGCGATGGCGTTCGGGCGCGACGTGCGTGCCCGCCTGTTCGCGCAGGTCCAGTCCTACTCCCAGCAGGAGATGGGCCGGTTCGGTGCCCCGACGTTGATCACCCGCACGACGAACGACGTCCAGCAGGTGCAGATGGTCGTGTTCATGACGTTCGTGTTCCTCGTCATGGCCCCGCTCATGCTCATCGGCGGCGTCGTGATGTCGTTGCGCGAGGACGTCGGCCTCTCGGGGCTGCTGCTGGTGGTGGTGCCGGTGCTGGCGGTGGTCATCGGGCTGATCGTGTCCCGCATGGTGCCGTGGTTCCGGCAGATGCAGAAGCGCATCGACGCGGTCAACCGGGTCATGCGCGAGCAGCTGTCCGGGGTGCGCGTCATCCGGGCGTTCGTGCGCGAGCGCCAGGAGCAGGCGCGGTTCGAGGTCGCCAACACGGACCTCTACATCGCCTCGCTGCGAGCGGGCCTGCTGTTCGCCCTCATGTTCCCCGTCGTGATGCTGGTGATGAACCTCTCGAGCGTCTCGGTCGTGTGGTTCGGGGCGCAGCGGGTGGACGCCGGGGAGATGCAGATCGGGTCGCTGATCGCCTTCCTCAGCTACATCATGTTCGTCCTCATGGCCGTGATGATGAGCTCGATGATGGTCGTGATGGTGCCGCGGGCCATGGTGTCGGCCGACCGCATCGGTGAGGTGCTCGACACCTCCACCACGGTCCGGGCACCCGACCGGCCCGTCGCGTTCCCGACCGGCGCGGACGCACGTCCGGGGCTGCTCGAGCTGCGCGACGTGGAGTTCCGCTACCCGGGGGCCGAGGACGCGGTGCTGCGGGACGTGTCGTTCGTCGCCGAGCCCGGCCGGACGACCGCGATCATCGGCTCCACGGGCTCCGGGAAGACGACGCTGCTGCACCTCGTGCCGCGGCTCTACGACGTGACAGGGGGGCGCGTCCTCGTCGACGGCGTGGACGTGCGGGACGCCGACCCGGCCGCGCTCGGCGCCCGGATCGGGTTCGTGCCGCAGCGGCCGTACCTGTTCACCGGGACCGTGCGCAGCAACCTGCAGTTCGGCAGGCCCGACGCGGACGACGACGAGCTGTGGCACGCGCTCGAGGTCGCGCAGGCGCGCGACTTCGTCGAGGCACTGCCCGAGGGGCTGGACGCCCCGGTGGCGCAGGGCGGGACCAACCTGTCCGGCGGTCAGCGCCAGCGCCTCGCGATCGCGCGCGCGCTCGTCCGACGCCCGAGCATCTACCTCTTCGACGACTCCTTCTCCGCGCTCGACTACGCCACGGACGCGGCCCTGCGTGCCGCCCTGGCACCCGAGACGCGGGACGCCACCGTCCTCGTCGTGGCGCAACGCGTCGCGACCATCCGGTTCGCCGACCGGATCCTCGTCCTCGACGAGGGTCGCGTCGTCGGTGACGGCACCCACGACGAGCTCCTCGCGTCGAACGAGACGTACCAGGAGATCGTGTACTCCCAGCTGAGCGCGCAGGAGGCGGCATGAGCGCCACGGCGAAGGAACCGCGCGCCGGCAGTGCCGCACCCGCGGGTCCGCCCCCGGGCGGCCCGCGCGGCGGCCACATGGGGCCAGGGCTCGGTATGCCCGGGCAGAAGTCGATGGACTTCCGGGGTTCCCTGCGCCGCCTGCTCACCGTGCTGCGCCCCGAGCGCGCACGGCTCGTCGCGGTCCTGGTGCTGGGCACGTTGTCCGTCGCGGCGGCGGTCGCCGGACCCAAGCTGCTCGGCAACGCCACCGACGTGCTGTTCGAGGGCGTCGTCTCGCGCCAGCTCGGGCAGGTCGTCCCGGCGGGCGCGTCGCAGGCGCAGGCCGTCGAGGCGCTGCGGGCCGCCGGGCAGAACCAGCTCGCCGAGCTCGTCGGCGGCATGGCGCAGCTGACCGTCGGGGCCGGCGTCGACTTCGAGCGCCTCGGCTCGATCCTGCTCGTCGTGCTGGCCGTGTACGTCGCGGCGTTCCTCTTCGCCTGGCTCCAGGGCCGATTGACCGCACGCGCGGTGCAGAACACCGTCCGCCGGATGCGGTCGCAGGTCGAGGAGAAGCTCGCGCGCGTCCCGCTGTCGTACTTCGACCAGCAGCCGCGCGGCGAGCTGCTCTCCCGCGTGACCAACGACATCGACAACGTCGCCCAGACGGTGCAGCAGACCCTGTCGCAGCTCGTGACCTCGGTGCTCACCGTCGTGGGGGTCCTGGCGATGATGTTCTGGATCTCCCCGCTGCTGGCAGTCGTCGCCCTCGTCACCGTCCCGCTGTCCGTCGTCATCGCCGCGGCCATCGCCAAGCGCTCGCAGCCGCAGTTCGTCGAGCAGTGGGCCTGGACCGGCAAGCTCAACGCGCACATCGAGGAGATGTTCACCGGGCACGCGCTCGTGACCGTCTTCGGGCGTCAGGAGGAGGCCGCCGCGACGTTCGCCGAGCGCAACGAGCGGCTCTACGAGTCGTCGTTCCGGGCGCAGTTCATCTCCGGGATCATCCAGCCGGCCCTCGGGTTCGTCGCGAACCTCAACTACCTCGTGGTGGCGGTGGTCGGCGGCCTGCGCGTCGCGTCGGGCACGATGACGCTCGGTGACGTCCAGGCGTTCATCCAGTACTCGCGGCAGTTCACGCAGCCGATCACGCAGATCGCGTCCATGGCGAACCTGCTGCAGTCGGGTGTCGCGTCGGCCGAGCGCGTCTTCGAGCTCCTGGACGCGGACGAGCAGTCGCCGGACCCCGCGCAGCCGGTCGCCCTCCCGGCCCGCGTGCGGGGGCGGGTCGCGTTCGAGGACGTGTCGTTCCGTTACGAGCCCGACACCCCCCTGATCGAGCACCTGTCGGTCGTCGCGGAGCCCGGCCAGACCGTCGCGATCGTCGGGCCGACCGGCGCGGGCAAGACCACGCTGGTCAACCTCGTGATGCGGTTCTACGAGGTCGACGACGGGCGGATCACGCTCGACGGCGTGGACACCCGGGACCTCACGCGCGACGCGCTGCGCTCCCAGATGGGCATGGTCCTGCAGGACACGTGGCTGTACAAGGGGACCATCGCGGAGAACATCGCCTACGGCGTCGACGACGCGACGCACGTGCAGATCGTCGAGGCCGCCGTCGCGACGCACGTCGACCGCTTCGTGCGGACGCTGCCCGAGGGGTACGAGACCGTCCTGGACGACGAGGGCGGGGCGGTGTCCGCAGGCGAGAAGCAGCTGCTGACGATCGCGCGCGCGTTCCTCGCCGACCCGGCCATCCTCATCCTCGACGAGGCGACGTCGTCCGTCGACACGCGCACCGAGGTGCTCGTGCAGCACGCGATGAACGCCCTGCGCGTGGGGCGCACGTCGTTCGTCATCGCGCACCGCCTGTCGACGATCCGCGACGCGGACGTCATCCTCGTGATGGAGCACGGGCAGATCGTCGAGAAGGGCAGCCACGGCGAGCTCCTCGCGGCGGGCGGGGCCTACGCGCGGCTCTACGAGAGCCAGTTCGCCGCCGCGGTGGCCCCTGTCGACTGACGCGGCACGCGTGGCTGGTGGTCGACGGTCGGTCACGTCGACGGTCGATGAGGGGCGTCGCCCCTGACCCGAAGGTCCCACGGGGGCCTGCCGGCTGCGACGTAACGTCGAGTGGGACGACGTACCCGCCACGCGACGAGAGGGTCGACCCATCAGCTCCACCGCAGCCGCCGCACCCACGCACCGGACGCCGGGACCGAACCGTGGGAGCGGGCTCCCGCGTGCGGAGCGGCTACGCCGCCCGAGCCGACAGACCATCGGTCTGGTCGTCGGTCCGGTGCTCGCGGCGATCGTCGCCTGGGTGATGCCGGACATGCCGCCCGAGGCCGCGGGTGCGCCCGCGTACGCCGGGGCGGTGACCGCAGCGACGCTCGTCCTCATGGGCGTGTGGTGGATGACCGAGGCGCTGCCGCTGGCCGTGACCGCCCTGCTGCCGCTGGTCGTGATGCCGGTCGCCGGCGTCGCGCCCGTCGCGGACGTCGCGGCGCCCTACGCCAACAAGGTCATCTTCCTGTTCCTCGGCGGGTTCGTCCTCGCCATCGCGCTGCAGCGGTGGGACGTGCACCTGCGCATCGCCCTGGGGGTGGTGCGCCTGGTGGGCACCGCGCCGCGCCGCCTGGTGCTGGGGATGATGGTGGCGACCGCGCTGCTGAGCATGTGGGTGTCGAACACCGCGACGGCCGTGATGATGCTGCCCATCGGTGTGTCGGTGCTCGCGCTGCTGGGGCGTGAGCGCGGCGGCGTCGACGCTCGCCTATCCGCCGCACTGATGCTCGGCATCGCGTACGCCGCCACGATCGGGTCGTTCGGCACGATCATCGCCAGCCCGCCCAACGCGCTGCTCGTCGGCTACATGTCCGAGACGTACGGCATCGAGATCTCCTTCGGCGAGTGGATGGCGGTGGGGTTGCCGCTGTCGGTGGTGTTCCTGCTGATCGCGTGGCTGGTGCTGACCCGTGTGGTCTTCCGGATCGACCCGGAGCCCTTGTGCGACGACGACTCGGTGGTGAGGGCGGAGCTCGCCAGGCTCGGGCCGATGGGACACCCGCAGCGTCGCGTCGTGGTGGTCTTCGCACTGGCGGCGCTCTCGTGGATCGCGCTGCCCCTGGTCTGGCGCGGTACCCCGGTGACGGACGAGGTGGTCGCGATCCTCGTCGCCGTCCTGCTGTTCCTGCTGCCGTCGGGCGACGACTGTGGCGGCCGGCTGCTCGACTGGTCGGACACGCGCGAGCTGCCGTGGGGCATCCTGCTGCTGTTCGGCGGCGGGCTGGCGCTCGCGTCGCAGATCACGTCGTCGGGCCTGTCGCAGTGGATCGGTGAGCGGGCGAACGGCCTGGACGGCCTGCCGACCGTGCTGGTCGTCGCGGTGGTCTGCCTGCTGACGGTGGCGATGACGGAGTTCATGTCGAACACCGCGACCGCCGCGACCCTCCTGCCCATCATGAGCACGGTCGGGGTGGCCCTCGGCTACGGGCCGCTGCTGCTCGCGGTCCCGGTCGCCCTGGCGGCCGGGTGCACGTTCATGATGCCGGCGGCCACGCCGCCCAACGCCATCGCGTACTCCTCGGGATACGTGCGGGTTCCCGACATGATCCGGGCGGGGGCGCCGCTGAGCGTGGCGTCCGTGCTGCTGGTGACGCTCACGGTCACGACCCTCGCGTCGTGGGTGCTGGGGATCCCTGCCTGAGAATGAGAGTCTGTGCACCGGTGCGACGACGCCCGTCCTGTGGCGTGGTCGCCGACCGCTTCGTCCCCATGTCCTGAGGAGCCGTATGACCGCCCAGCCGAACCCGTCCGCCGCCGTGGCCAGTGCGGCCGCCGCCGATCCCGCGGTCGCGCACCGCACCCGGACGCGCACGGTGCAGCTGCTCGACGCCGCCGGCACGCCGCTGGCCGGGGCGTCCGTCACGGTGGAGCAGACGGGTCACGGGCTCGGCTTCGGGTGCATCGGGTTCGACGAGGTGCACCGTGCGGCCCGTCGGCTCGCCGGCAAGCCGTTCACGGCGGCGGAGGAGGAGCTGCACGAGCGGCTCGACGCGCTGTGGTTCGACCTGTTCGACACCGCGACCCTGCCGTTCTACTGGGGCACGTTCGAGCCCGAGGAGGGCAAGCCGCGCACGGCTGCGCTGCGTGCCGCGGCCGAGCACTTCGTCTCACGCGGGGCCCGCGTGAAGGGCCACCCGCTGGTGTGGCACACGGTCGCCCCGCAGTGGCTGGTGCCCAAGCCTGACGACGAGGTGCTGCGGCTCCTGCGCGCCCGCGTCCAGCGGGACGCGTCGGAGTTCGCCGGGCTCGTCGACACGTGGGACGCGATCAACGAGGTCGTGATCATGCCCGTCTTCACCAAGGACGACAACGCCGTGACGCGCGTCGCCAAGACCGTGGGCCGCGTCGGGATGGTGCGCCTGGCGTTCGAGGAGGCGCGGGCGGCCAACCCGTCGGCGACGCTGCTGCTCAACGACTTCGACATGTCCGCGGACTACGAGCACCTCATCGAGGAGTGCCTGGCCGCCGGCATCCGCATCGACGCGCTCGGTCTGCAGAGCCACATGCACCAGGGCACGTGGGGCAAGGAGAAGACGCTCGACGTGCTCGAGCGCTTCGGCCGGTTCGGTCTGCCGCTGCACTTCACGGAGATCACCCTGATGTCCGGGGAGCTCATGCCCAAGCACCTGGACGACCTGAACGACCACCAGGTCGAGCAGTGGCCCAGCACGCCCGACGGCCTCGAGCGCCAGGCGCAGGACGCCGTCGAGCTCTACTCCACGCTCGTCGCGGACCCGCGCGTGCAGGTCATCACGTACTGGGGGCTCTCGGACCACGGCATGTGGCTCAACGCACCCGGCGGTCTCGTGTTCGCCGACGGGACGCCCAAGCCGTCGTACGACGCGCTGCGCGGCCTGATCCGCGGGCAGTGGTGGCTCGCGCCGACGACCGTCACCACCGGCGACGACGGGCGTGTCGCGATCAGCGGGATGCCCGGACGGTACGTCGTCGAGGTCGACGGCGTCCGCCACGAGGTGGCGCTCGGCGACGACGGGACGGACGTCGTCGTGCGATGAGCACGCCGGACGTGCCGCCGTCGGGTCCCGGGCCCGCGGCCGCCCGGCCCCGTCTGGTGCGCGACCGCACCACCGTCGGGCTCTACACCCCGTACGTCGCGTGGGGGTGGGTCCTCTACTCCTTCAACCCGTCGGTCCCGCTGCTCGCCGACGAGCTGCGCATCAGCGGCGCGCAGGCCGGGCTGCACGGCACGGCGATGGCCGCGGGGTCCCTGCTGGCCTCCGGGGTCGTGCCGAGGTCGGTGCGCAGGGTGGGGCGCCGCGGCACGATCGTCGTGCTGGCGCTCCTCGTGGCGGTCGGCGTGGCCGGCCTGGTGCTGGCGCAGTCGCTGCCGTGGACGCTCGGATCGATCCTCGTGGCGGCGCTCGGCGGGTCGGGCGCCATCGCCGCCGTGCAGGTCGGGCTCGCCGACCACACCGGTGCGGCCGCGTCGGCGGCCATCACGGAGGCCAACGGCGTCGGCTCGTCCGTGGGACTCGTCGGGCCGCTGGCCGTCGGGGCGTGCGTCGCCGCCGGCTGGGGGTGGCGTCCGGGTGTCGCGGTGGCGATCGTGCTCGGCGTCGTCGCGGCCGTCGTCGTCGCCCGGTTGCCGGACTCCACGGCCCTGCCCGCGCGGCGCCGCCGTGGAAGGCCCCCGGTGCCCGAGCCCGCGGCTCACGACCAGGTGGCCACCGCGCCGCAGGACGCCGACACCCCGCACCGCCGCGGGCTGCGCCCGTCGACGCTGTTCCTCGCCGCGCTCGTCGCCGCGGTCGCGCTCGAGAACGCCACCACCTACTGGGCGGCCGACCTCGTCGTCACCCGCACCGACGCGGGTCCCGGCATCGCGACGGCCACCACCGCCGGCTTGGTGGCCGGCATGTCCGCCATCCGCTTCGTCACCGGGCCGCTGTCGTTGCGGGTCGCACCGGTGCACGTGCTCGCCGCGTCGTTCGTGGTCGCGATCGGCGGGTGGGCCGTGCTGTGGACCGCGACCGACGCGCGGGTCGCGCTGGCCGGGCTCGTGCTCGCCGGCATCGGCTACGGCGCGCAGTACCCGCTGTCGATCGCCCTGCTGCTCGCCGTGACCCCGGGCCGTCGTGACCGCGCGCAGGCGCACGCGACGCTCGCCGGGGCGCTCGCGCTGGGCGTGGCGCCGTTCCTCCTCGGGGCGCTGGGCGACGCGGTCGGCGCGCACCTCGCGTTCCTCGTCGTCCCGGTGCTCGCCCTCGCGGGTGCCGTGGCGGCCGCGGCGGGTGGACGGCTCGCCCGACGCGACGGATCCGCGAGCGTCCTGACCCGTGCCTGAGCACGCGGCTGCGGGCCCCGCACGTGCGGCGGTGCGACGAACGTCACCGGCGTCGGTCGTCCAGCCGGCACGGTCTGGCGACGATGCTTCTGCTATGCCCTCCGCGTCGACCACCGTGTCGTCCCCTGCGCGCGCCCGGTTCGTGCGCGACCGCCTGACGCTCGGCCTGTACACCCCGTACGTCGTGTGGGGCTGGTTGCTGTACAGCTTCAACCCCTCGGTGCCGCTCCTGGCCGACGAGCTGGGCGTCACCGCCGCTCAGGCAGGCCTGCACGGGACCGCGATGGCCGTCGGCGGGCTGGCGACCGCGCCGCTGACGCCGCGCGCAGTGCGGCACTTCGGTCGGCGCGCGACGATCGTCGCCGCCCTGGTGCTGGTCGCCGTGGGCGTCACGGGCCTGCTGCTCGGCCCCACCCTGCCGTGGACGCTGACGGGCATGTTCGTCACCGCGGTGGGTGGGAACGTGATGATCGCCTCCACGCAGGTCGGGGTCGCGCAGCACACGGGTCCCGCCGCGTCGGCCGCGATCACGGAGGCGAACGGCGTGGGCTCGTCTCTCGGTCTGATCGGGCCGATCGCCGTCGGCGCGTGCGTCGCGGCCGGGTGGGGCTGGCGCCCCGGCGTGGCGGTGACGGCAGGCCTTGCCGTGGTGACGGCGCTGCTCGTCAGCCGGCTGCCCGCGACGCCCGCGCTGCCGCGGTGGCCGGGCAGAGCCGGACGTGCGGCCGCGGCGGACGGCGCCGTCACAGGACGTGCGGACACGGCGGACGGCGTGCCCGGGCCGAGCGCGCGGGACAGCGCTGACGTCGACGCGACCCTCGACAGGTCGGCACCGGACGCGCCCCGCGTCTCACGTCACGCCGCCCCGCTGTTCCTCGCAGCTCTCGTCGCCGCGACCGCGCTCGAGAACGCGACGACGTACTGGGCGACGGACCTCGTGCTCGCGCGCACCGACGCCGGGCCGGGCATCGCGACGGCGACGACGGCCGGACTCGTCGCGGGCATGTCGGTCATGCGGTTCATCGTCGGACCGCTGTCGCTGCGGGTGCACCCGGCGCACCTGCTCGCGGCCTCCTTCGCCATCGCGATCGCCGGGTGGGCGCTGCTGTGGACGGCGACGGACGTCGGGGTGGCCCTGACGGGCCTGGTCGTCGCGGGGTTCGGCTACGGCGCGCAGTACCCGCTGGGTGTCTCGCTGCTCCTGGCGGTGTCGCGCGGGCATGCCGACCGCGCGCAGTCGCACGCGACGCTCGCCGGCGCGCTCGCGATCGGTGTCGCGCCGTTCCTGCTGGGCGCCCTCGCCGACGCGTTCGGCACGCACCAGGCGTTCCTGCTCGTGCCGGTCGTGGCCGCGGTGGGTGTGGTCGTCGCGGTCCTCGGTGCCCGGGTCGTGCGTCACCCGGCGCGGGCCGACCTGGGATGATGGCGCGGTGCTGCGCCCCGACGTCCAGTCCGTCACCGACCGCGACGACCCTCGGCTGACCGACTACGTCGGGCTGACCGACGTCGCCCTGCGCACCCGGGTCGAGTCCGCGAACGGCCTGTACATCGCCGAGAGCTCGACGGTGCTGGGGCGTGCGCTGCGCGCGGGACACCGCCCGCGGTCCGTGCTGCTCGCACCGCGCTGGCTGCCCGACCTCGAGCGGATGCTCGCGGACACCCCCGGCGACGAGTCCGTGACCGTGTACGTCGCGGCCGAGCCGGTGCTGGAGGCCATCACCGGCTTCCACGTGCACCGCGGCGCTCTCGCGGCGATGCACCGGCCCACGCTGCCGGCCGTCGCGGACGTGCTGGCGTCGGCGCGCCAGGGCGCCGGGGCCAGGCGCGTCGCGGTGCTCGAGGACCTCGTCGACCACACGAACGTCGGGGCCGCCTTCCGGTCCGCCGCGGCGCTGGGGGTCGATGCCGTCCTCGTCACGCCGCGCTGCGCCGACCCGCTGTACCGGCGGTCGGTGCGGGTGTCGATGGGCACGGTGTTCCAGGTGCCGTGGACGCGGATCGACCCGTGGCCCGAGGGGATCGTGACGTTGCGCGAGGCGGGGTTCGTCACGGCGTCGCTCGCGCTGTCCGACGACGCGGTGACGCTCGACGACCTGGTCGCGGACCCGCCCGAGCGTCTGGCGCTGGTGCTCGGCACCGAGGGGGACGGGCTCAAGCCCGCGACGGTCGCGGCGGGGGACCTGACGGTGCGGATCCCGATGGCCGGGGGAGTGGACTCCCTCAACGTCGCGGCGGCCGCGGCCGTGGCGTTCTGGGCGACCCGGGTCTGAGAGGAGCCCCCGGGCCGCCCGACGCTCAGGACCCGTCGCGCAGGTCGCCCAGGCGGGTCGGCGTGAAGCTGATCCGGTCGAACGTCACCGCGCACCCCTCGCCAGTGGGCGACTGGCCCTCGAAGCCGACCGTCACCGCACCCTGCGGGTCGTCCAGCGCGAAGTGCCGGACCAGCGACCAGCGCGTGCCGTCGAGCGACGCGTGGTACGCGTACGCGGCGCCGATGCGCGACACGCGCAGCCACACCTGGTTGCCGTCGACCGCGAACCCGTTGGCGTCGTCCGACACGCCGCGCGTGACGACGGAGACGATGAGCGGGACACCGTCGGGCGAGTACTCGAAGCAGAGCTTGCCCCAGTGCCGGTCGTCGACGTGCAGCAGCAGCACGCCGGCGTCGAACGTCGCGGCGAAGTCGACCGTGACGCGAGCGGTCAGCTGGAAGTCGCCCGCCGGCGGGGTGCCCAGCAGCGTGGGGGCGTTGAGGACGCCCTCGGAGTCGGACGAGATGCCGTCGCGCGGGTCGAGGAAGACGTCGGTGCGCGGCGGTGCGGTCACCCGCACGGTGCCCGGCACGTCGTCCACCACCCACGCGGAGCCGGCCGAGGGCACCAGCGCGAAGGGGACGGCGGGCACGTGCAGGGGGGTCGTCATCGTGGATCTCCTGGGTGTGGTGGGCGGGCCGGTCGCGGGGCCCGTCGAGGGGGCCGCGCCCGGCGCAGGCGTCAGCATCGCACCGGGCGTCGCGATCCCGTCGGCGGCGCGCACCTGGCAGGCCGGGCGTCCCCCGGACGGCCGCGCTCACTGGCCGATGCGTCCGTCGATCCGCTCGCGCAGCAGGTCGGCGTGCCCCAGGTGGCGCGCGTACTCCTCGATCATGTGCACGAGCACCTCGCGCAGCTCGGGCTGCTCGGGGCCCCGGCCGCGGGTGCCCAGGTCCGGCGTGGCCAGGACGACGAGCTCGGCGTACGCGACCTCGTCGCGCCAGCGCTGCCACGCGTCGGCGACGTGCTCGTCGTCGCCCACGGCCTCGTGGAACGCGACCGCGGCGGACCCGCGGTAGTGCCGCTCGGGGCGCTCGTCGAGCATGACGATGCGGAACCAGTACTGCTCGACCTCCGCGAGGTGCCGGACCAGGCCCAGGAGCGAGAGGTCCGACGGCGGGACCGAGCGGAGCGCGAGCTGCTGGGGCGTCAGGTCCTGGCACTTGAGCTCGAGGGTCAGCCGCCGGTCACGCAGGTACCGCACGAGCGTGGCGCGCTCCCCGAACACCCTGTCGCCCGCCTCACGGGGGTCGTCCTCGGGTGACACCCACATGTCCTCCCAGCCGAACGTGCGCTCGGGCTGTCGATCGGTCATGCCGCACCTCCGCGTGGATCGACTCCCTCGCACGCTAGCGGTGCCGTGCCGGCGGAGCACCCCTGAGCTCGTGCCGACCTGCCCGGGGAGCACGTCACGAGAAGGTCGCCAGGCGGAGGGGGCGCCCCACCAGACGGGCGAGCCGCTCGACCTCGGTGGCGACGTCGCCGTGCCGAGGGCGCACGCCGTGGTGCCACGTGATCGCGATGGACTCCTCGGCGATCGTCCAGGTGCCGGCGACGACGCCGCCGACGACCACGACGCGCGCACCGCGGCTCACGGCGCCTCGCAGGTCCGCGGGGACGACGTGGACGTCCGCGGTGCCGGGGCCGAGGACCCACTGGTCGTACTGCGGGAGCAGGCGCACGACGTCCGTGGGGCTCGAGGCTGCCAGGGCCGGGACGTCGTCGCGCAGCACGAGCACGGGCTCGCCGTCGACCTCCAACCGGCTCACGCGTGGACCGAGCGCGTCGAGCCAGCCGCGGACGGCCGTGAACCGCACACCGAGGCCCTCGGTGAGCCAGTAGCGCAGGTGCTCGGGTGTCGCTGGTCCGTAGGCGTGCAGGTAGGCCTCGACCGCCTGCGGCCCGGCCTCGTCGACGTCCGGCAGGCCGGTCCAGCGCGGGTTCGTGGCGAGCGCCTGCAGCATCAGCGGGCCGCCACCCGGCCCGAGGCTCAGGACCCCCTGCCACGCGAGCGCCTTGAGGAAGGTCGCCTGGGGGTCGGTGAACGCGGTCGTCAGGTGGCGGAACGGACGGTGCGCGGTCACGGCCGTCGCCAGGTCCGCGCGCGACAGCGGGCCCGATGCGAGCGCCTCGTGCACCGCCGCCCCGAGCGCCGGCCAGTCGCCCGGTGCGAGTCCGTAGTACTCCTGCCACGACGACCGCTCCCACATCCGCGTCGACGCCCGCAGCGCCAGGTGCACGGCCGCCCGCTCCGGTGTCATGAGGTGGGTGGCGCCCCGGAACGCGAACGTCCGCACCAGGGAGCCGTCCGCCAGCGCGCGGTCGACGTCGCCCGGTCGCGAGTCACGCAGCCGGGTACGGACGCCCAGCTCGGCGGCCGACGGGTCCAGCTGGGCCGCGACGGCGCCGAGGTCCGCGACGACGTCGACCACGGACGTCGCCGTCGAGGGCTCCAGGTGGTGGCGACCCAGGCGCCACGCGAGCACCCCGGGCCACCGGGCAGCGGTCATGCTCGAGGCTACTGCGGGGCTCCGACACGGCCCGTGGTCCTCAGCCGAGCGCGAGCCCCTCGACCACCTCGACGCCCGGGGCGCGCACCAGCAGCGCGCCGGGCAGCGAGATCTTGGAGCGGCGCACGCCGCTGCCGATGATGACGGTGCCGCCCGCGTGGGGGTCGTCGGCGGCCACGCCGGCGTCGGCCAGCACCCGGTACCCGGCGGGCAGGCCGAGCGGCGTGATGCCGCCGTACTCCATGTGCGACTCCGCCGTCGCGCGGTCCATCGGCAGGAACGACGCCTTGCGGACGTCGAGCAGGCGCTTGACCGCGCTGTTGACGTCCGCGCGCGTCGTGGCACGCACGAGGCACGCGGCGGTCCGCTCCTCGCCTGCCCGCCTGCCGGCGACGAGGACGCAGTTGACCGACGCCGACAGCGGCAGCGCGTAGGCGTCGGTCATGGCCGCCGTGTCGGCGAGGTCGGGGTCGATGGCGGCGACGAGGACGGCGTCGGCGACCGTCGGCTCGACGTCGGCCCACCCGCTGATCGCGGCGTGCGTGCTGGTGGCCAGCAGGTCCGGGCGGTCGACGGCCCGCTCCCAGGCGAGCGTCCCCCGTGCGGTGGTGGTCATGCGCGGCAGGCTACCGGCGTCGCGGGACGACTGCGGGGCAGCCCGCTCAGCGCTGGTACGTCCCCATGAGCACGGCACGTGCGACGGTGTGGAACACCAGCGCGCAGCTCGCCGCTCCCGGGGTCGTGTCGGGCGTCAGGCCCAGGTCGTCCGTGTCGAGCGCGTGGATCGCGACGTAGTACCGGTGCACCTGGTCGCCGGGCGGGGGAGCGGCCCCGACGTACCCGGCGACCCCGTCGTCACCGCGCAGGTGGAACGCGCCGGCCGGCAGGCCCGAGCCGTCCGGACGTCCCGCGTCCCGGTCGAGCGACGTGACGTCGGGCCGCAGGCCCAGCACCGTCCAGTGCCACCACCCGGCGACGCCGGGCGCGTCCGGGTCGAAGACGTTCACCGCGAACCCGGCGGTCTGCTCGGGGAAGCCGGACCAGGTCAGCTGCGGCGAGACGTTCCGCCCGGCGTCGGTGTTGGTGTGCACGTCGGGGATCGGCGCACCGTGCACCCAGTCCGTGCTCGTCACGGCGAAGGTGGGGACGGGCGGCAGCAGCGGGTACGGCTCGTGGGCGACGGGGCGGGTCAGGGACGTGGGCACGACGACCTCCGGTCCGTCCCGACGCCGGTCGCCGGGGCGGTCACCCCATCCTGGTGGTCGCCTGCGCGCGGCGCACGTGCGAGCGGGCGTGCGCGAGCGCCTCCTCGAGGTTGTCGAACAGGTGCCGTTCGTCGCTCAGGGCGCTGATCACGCCCACCCCCTCGGCGAGGCGGTGGTGCTCGGGGCGCAGCCCCTTGAGGAGCACGACGATGCCGCGTCGACGCATGTCGGTGATGATCTCGACCAGCGCGTTGGCGCCGCTGGCGTCCAGCACCCGCACGTTGCCCAGGCGCAGCACGACGACACGCACGTCGCTGACCAGCGCGATCTCGTCCAGGAACCGGCGCACGTCGGCGAAGAAGAGCGCGCCGTCGATGCGGTACACCGCGATGTGCTCGTGCAGCAGCGTGTGCTCGGTGTCCGCCGTCAGGTGCTCCTCCGACTCGTCCACCGGCTCGCGGTGCAGCCCGCTGCTGCGCGCGACGGCGCGCAGCGCGAGGACGGCGGCGACCGCGACGCCCACCTCGACGGCCATGACGAGGTCGAAGACGACCGTCACGGCCAGGGTCACGCAGAACACCAGCGCGCCGGAACGGCTCGAGCGGCAGATGGCGCGCATCGTCGGCACGTCGACCATGCGTGCGGCGGTCACGAGCAGCACGCCGGCGAGGACGGACAGGGGGATGCGGCCCACGAGCGGGGCGGCGAGGTAGACGATCGCGGCGAGCACGAGGGCGTGCGTGAGCGAGGCGACCCTGGTGCGGCCGCCCGAGCGCACGTTGACGGCGGTGCGGGCGATCGCGCCCGTCGCGGGCAGGCCACCGAACAGGCCCGACGCGACGTTGGCGAGACCCTGGCCGAAGAGCTCGCGGTTGGGCCGCGTGCGGCCGATGTCGTCGGCCATCCCGTCCGCGACGCGCGCCGACAGCAGCGACTCCAGCGCCGCGAGCGCCGCCACGGCCAGCGCCGAGGAGAACAGGGCGCTGGTGGTCTCCAGGTCGACGACCGGCAGGTGCGGGCCGGGCAGCCCGGCGGGCAGGGCGCCGATGCGGTCGACGTCCAGGCCTGCCAGCTCGGCGACGAGGGTGGCCACCACGACGGCGATGAGCGAGGCGGGCAGCCCCTTGCGCAGCCGGGGCAGGACGATCATGACGGCGACGACCAGGGCGACCAGGCCGAGCGGTGCGACGGCCTGCGTCCAGTCGACGGCGCCGATCGTACGCAGTGCGACGAGGCCCGCGTTCTCACCGTCCGCGCGTGGCGTGTCGAGGGCGAGCGGCACCTGCTGCAGCGCGATGACGACGCCGATGCCGCACGTGAAGCCCTCCACGACGGGCCAGGGGATGTAGGCGACGAGCCTGCCGATGCCGAGCACGCCGGCCAGCACGACGATGCCGCCGGCCATGATCGCGACCACCGGGACGGCCTCGGTGCCGTGCCGCGCGACGACGGGCAGCAGGACGACCGCCATGGCCCCCGTGGGCCCGCTGACCTGCAGGTGGGAGCCGCCGAAGATGGCGGCGACGGCGCCCGCGACGATGGCGGTGACCAGCCCGGCGGCGGCGCCCAGACCGGACGCGACGCCGAAGCCGAGGGCCAGCGGCAGGGCGACGACGGCGACCGTGACACCGGCGAGCAGGTCGTGACGCCAGGAGCGGGGCAGGTCGGCGTAGTCGGAGCGTGCGGGGGACAGTGCGCGCACGCGTCGCGTGAGGGAGGACGCGAGCGACTGGACGGTCATCTCATGCCTCGGGTGCGGTCGGGGCGGTGCCGTCGAGCAGGCCCTGGTGGCGTGCGGCGGCGTCGACGAGCACGGTCCGGGCGGCCGCGAGCATGTCGGCGACCGCGGGCAGGGCGAGCGCGTAGTGCACGGCGTTACCGGTGCGTCGCGCGGTGACGACTCCCGCACGGCGCAGCACGGCGAGGTGCTGCGACAGGTGGGACGCCTCGAGACCGAGCTCGGTCAGCAGCTCGCTGACCTGCCGGTCGCGGTCGGCCAGGAGCTCGAGGGTGCGCACGCGCACGGGGTGGGAGAGGGCTTTGAACAGCTCGGCCTTGACCTCCGCGAGGGGACGGTCGTCACCGAGGGCGTGCAGGGGCACGAGAACTCCGGATGATGAGTTGATGGAATCGTCAAATCATAGCCCCGGGGGGAGGGGGCCTCGGTGCACAGGGTGGTTCACCCGCCCGGGGCGGATTGACACCTCCCGGCTGTCGGCGTGTACTGGCATGATCGAACACATGTTCGATCCACTGAGGGATCGGGCGGGCGAACGCCGCCGCGTTCGCTGCTCATGACGCGAGCCCTGGAGCGGGGCCGGCGTGGTGCCAGGACGCGAGGACGAGGAGCAGACGTGACCGGGACGAGCACCGTCGACCGCGCAGCGCGCGCACGTGCCGCGCTCGCGGCCGCGGAGCTGCGCACCGGTGCGCGCACGGTGCTGTCCGAGGTGCCCTCTCTCGACGCGGTGCCGCCGGACGACGCGTCGGCGCTCACGGTCGAGCTGCCGCGGACGTCGCTGCTCACCAGCGAACGGCCGCCGCTGCCCGTGCCGCCACCGCTGGCCGAGCTGATGCCCGACGGGCTGCGGCGCGGCGCGACCACGTCGGTCCTCGGGTCCACGTCACTGGTCCTGGGGGTGCTCGCGCACGCGTGCGCGTCGGGCGCGTGGGCGGTGGCGGTGGGGCACCCGCGCCTGGGGCTGCTGGCCGCCGCGCAGGCGGGCGTCGACCTCGCGCGGTTCGCGCTCGTCCCCGACCCCGGTGCGGACGCGGCGCTCGTGCTGGCGGCGCTGGTCGACGGGATCGACGTCGTCCTGGTCGGGCCGGGTGCCCCGCTCGCGGACGCCGACCGCCGCCGCCTGTCCGCCCGCGCACGCGAGCGCGGCGCCGCGCTGCTGACGACCACGACGTGGCCGGGCGCCGCCGTCGTGCTCGACGCCGGACCGGCGCGGTGGTCGGGCGTCGGGGCGGGGGACGGCCGCCTGCGCACGAGCGAGGTGCAGGTGCGTCGCACGGGTCGGGGCAGCGCCGCCGTCCCCTCGTCGGTCGACGTCGTGCTGCCGTTCGCGCCGCCGGGCGAGCACGTGCCCCGGGGTCCGGTGCGTCGGCGCCCGCGGGCGGCCGGCGGTCTGCGGCTGGTCGGATGAGCACGCGGACGACGGTCGTGTGGGTGCCGGACTGGCCCGTGGTCGCGGCGATGGCGGCCGACGAGGTCCCGGTCGACGCCCCCGCCGCGGTGCACGACGGGCGACGGGTCACCGCCGTGTCGGCGCTCGCGCGCGCCGACGGGGTGCGGCGGGGGATGCGTCGGCGCCAGGCGCAGGGCGTGTGCCCCGAGCTGGTGCTCCTGCCCGCCGACGACGCCCGCGACGTGCGGCTGTTCGAGCCTGTGGCCGCGGCGACCGAGACCGTCGTCGCGGGCGTCGAGGTCACCCGGCCGGGTCTGCTGCTGCTCCCCGCAGGTGGTGCGGCGCGCTACCACGGCTCGGAGGAGGCCCTCGCGGAACGGATCGTCGACGCGGTCGCCCGGGCCACGGGGCACGAGTGCGGCGTGGGGACGGCCGACGGGCTGCTCGCCGCGGTGCTGGCCGCCCGCTCCGGTGCTGTCGTCGAGCCCGGCGTGTCGGGCGTGTTCCTCGCGCCGCACGGGGTCACCGAGCTCGTGCACGCGACGACCACCCCCGAGCAGGCTGCGGAGGTCGCCCGCCTGGTCGACCTGCTGCACCGGCTGGGGCTGCGCACGCTCGGCGCGTTCGCCGCGCTGCCGGCGCCCGACGTGCACGCGCGGTTCGGCCGGCTCGGCACGTGGGCGCGCACGCTCGCGCGCGGGCTCGACGAGCGTCCGCCCGCACGGCGCCGTCCCGAGGCCGACCTGGAGGTGAGCACCGACCTCGACCCGCCCGTCGACCGTGTCGACACGGCGACCTTCGCGGGCCGGCGCCTGGCCGAGCAGCTGCACGCCGACCTCGTCGCCCGGTCCGTGACGTGCGGGCGCCTCCAGGTGTCCGCCCGCACGGACGACGGCACCGAGCTGGTGCGCACGTGGCGGACCGACCTGGGCGGGTGGGGTGCGATGGCCGCCGCCCGCATCACCGACCGGATCCGCTGGCAGCTCGACGGCTGGCTCACCGCGTCGGCCGTCGCGACCGCCCGGGACCGGCGGCGCGAGGCGTGGGAGCGGGACCGGGGCGTCGGGTCCGGTGACCGGCGGGTCGACGTGCGGGCTCCCGGCGACGAGGACGATCTCGCCCCGGTCGCGCTGGTCCGGCTGACGCTCACGGCGCTCGACGTCGCCCCCGCAGGTGCGGAGGCGACGCAGCTGTGGGGCGGCCCGTCGGGTGGTGACCTGCGCGCGCACCGGGCGCTCGAGCGTGCGCAGAGCATCGTCGGCGGCCCCGGGGTGCTGACCGCGACGTTGCAGGGTGGCCGTGACGTGCGCGACCAGGTGCACGTGCGGCCGTGGGGCGAGCAGAGCGACCCGCCGCGTCCGGTGGACCGGCCGTGGCCAGGGCGCCTGCCGGACCCGGCGCCCGCGACCGTGCTGGTCGACCCCGTGCGTGTCGAGGTGCGGGACGTCGACGGTGCGCCCGTGCGCATCGACCGACGGGGCCGGCTGAGCGGGTCGCCCGGCACCGTGCGTGTGCCGCCCGACGGTGACGACCGGGCCGTCGCCGGGTGGGCCGGGCCCTGGCTGCTGTCAGACCGCTGGTGGGCGCACCCGGGTGCGGCGCCGCAGGTCCGGGGCCACCTGCAGGTCGCGTTCGACGACGGCGGGGCGGTGCTGCTCACGCACACCGACGGGGTGTGGACCTGCGAGGCCGACTATGACTGAGCACCGGCTCCCGGGGCGCGTCGTGCACGAGGCCCGCGCGGACTGGCCACCGCGGTACGCCGAGCTGCACGCGCACTCGGCCTTCAGCTTCCTCGACGGGGCCAGCCAGCCCGAGGAGCTCGCCGCCGAGGCCGCCCGGCTGGGGCAGAGCGCGCTCGCGCTGACCGACCACGACGGGCTGTACGGGGTCGTGCGGTTCGCGCAGGCCGCACGCGCCGTCGGGCTGCCCACCGTGTTCGGCGCCGAGCTGCACCTGCCGGCACCCGACCCGCGCCGCCACCCGCGCGAGCAGCGGCCGACACCCGGACCGCCGGTCCTCGACGCGCCCACGGGCGTGCCGGACCCGCGCGCGAGCCACCTGCTGGTGCTCGCGCGTGGGCCGGACGGGTACCGGGCGCTGTCGCGGGCGATCGCCGAGGGGCACCTGCGGACCGGGCGCAAGGGCGCCGCGGAGTACCACCTGGAGGAGCTGGCGGAGGCCGCCGCAGGGCAGTGGCTGGTGCTGACCGGGTGCCGCAAGGGTGCCGTGCGGCGGGCCCTGGCCGGGGGCGACCCGTCGGGGGTCCTCGGTGTCGCGCGCGGCGGGCTCGAGGCGGCGCGCACCGAGCTGGACCGGCTCGTCGCGCTGTTCGGCCGCGACAACGTCGCCGTCGAGACCACGATGCACGGTGACGCGTACGACACCGACCGCGCCGACGCGCTGGCCACGCTCGCCGCCGAGGCCCGCCTGCCGCTGGTGGCGACCGGCAACGTGCACTACGCCACCGAGCGGGACGCGGACCTCGCCCAGGCGCTCGCGGCCGTGCGCTCGCGGTCCTCGCTCGACGACCTCGACGGGTGGCTGCCCGGAGCGCCCGTGGCGCACCTGCGCTCGGCCACCGAGATGCTCTACCTGCACCGCCGTCACCCGAGCGCGGTGACCACGGCGGCGGACCTGGCCGCCGAGTGCGCGTTCGACCTGTCGCTCGTCGCCCCGAGCCTGCCGCCGTACCCGGTGCCGGACGGGCACACCGAGGCGACGTGGCTGCGTGAGCTGGTGCGCCGCGGCGCGCTCGAGCTGTACGGGCCGCCGGAGGTCGAGCGTGTGCCCGGTGCGTACGCACAGCTCGCTCACGAGCTGCGCGTCATCGAGGACCTGGGCTTCTGCGGGTACTTCCTCGTGGTCTACGAGCTGGTCGACTTCTGCCGCCGCAACGGGATCATGGCGCAGGGGCGCGGGTCGGCGGCCAACTCGGCGGTCTGCTTCGTGCTGCGTGTCACTGCCGTCGACCCCGTGAAGCACGGGCTGCTGTTCGAGCGGTTCCTCGCCCCGGAGCGCGACGGCCCCCCTGACATCGACGTCGACATCGAGTCCGCGCGCCGCGAGGAGGTCATCCAGCACGTCTACGCCATGCACGGGCGCACGCACGCCGCGCAGGTCGCCAACGTCATCTCGTACCGGCCGCGCTCGGCGGTGCGCGACGCGGCCCGGGCGCTGGGGTACGACGCGGGGCAGCAGGACGCGTGGAGCTCGTCGATCGAGCGGTGGGGGAGCCTGCGCGGGCAGGAGAAGCCGAGCCCGTGGTGGACGCTGACGCGGTCGGGGCCGGTGGCGCCGGAGACGCCGGGCCGTCCGACGGCCGACAACCACGACGTCGTCCCGGCACACCTGCCGCCGTCCGCGGTGGACACCGAGGACATCCCCGAGCACGTCATCGACCTGGCCGAGCGGTTCCTGCGCCTGCCGCGGCACCTGGGCATCCACTCCGGCGGCATGGTGATGTGCGACCGGCCCGTCATCGAGGTGTGCCCCGTGGAGTGGGCGCGCATGGAGGGGCGCACGGTCCTGCAGTGGGACAAGGAGGACTGCGCCGACGCCGGGCTCGTGAAGTTCGACCTGCTCGGCCTGGGCATGCTCACGGCGCTGCGGCTCGCGTTCACCGAGGTGCAGAAGCACGAGGGCGTGACGCTGGACCTGCACGGGCTGCCGCACGAGGACCCGGCGGTCTACGAGCTGCTGTCGGCCGCTGACACCGTGGGCGTGTTCCAGGTGGAGTCCCGCGCGCAGATGGGGACGCTGCCGCGGCTGCGGCCGCAGAAGTTTTACGACATCGTCGTCGAGGTCGCGCTGATCCGGCCCGGGCCCATCCAGGGCGGGTCCGTGCACCCGTACATCGAGCGTGCTCAGGGCAGGCAGCCGGTCACGTACCTGCACCCGACGCTGGAGAAGTCGCTGAGCAAGACCCTCGGCGTGCCGCTGTTCCAGGAGCAGCTCATGCAGATGGCCATCGACGTCGCGGACTTCACTCCCGCCGAGGCCGACCAGCTGCGCCGGGCGATGGGCTCGAAGCGGTCGATGGAGCGCATGGAGGCGATCCGCGCGCGGCTCATGGACGGCATGGCCGCCAAGGGCATCGGGCCGAAGGTGCGCGAGGAGATCTTCGACAAGCTCAAGGCGTTCGCGGACTTCGGCTTCCCCGAGTCGCACGCGTACTCGTTCGCGTTCCTCGTGTACGCGAGCTCGTGGCTCAAGGTGCACCACCCCGCCGCGTTCTACGCCGGCCTGCTCGCCGCGCAGCCGATGGGTTTCTACTCGCCGCAGTCCCTGGCCGCGGATGCCCGCCGGCACGGCATCGAGGTGCTGCGTCCCGACGTGCAGGCGTCCGACGTGCTGGCCGTCGTCGAGCGCGTCGGTCCCACCCCACCCGGCGGCGAGCCGCGCCTGGTGCCGCAGCCCAGCGGCACCGGGCCGACCCGACCCGTGGGGGTGCGCACCGGGGAGGGGTCGGTGCGCTCCCTCGCGGTGCGGCAGGGGCTGACGCAGGTGCGGGCCGTCGGGGAGGACGTGGCGCGTGCCCTCGTCGACGAGCGCACCGCGCACGGTCCGTTCACCGACCTGCAGGACATGGTGCGCCGGGTGCGCCTGACGACCCCGCAGCTCGAGGCCCTCGCGACCGCCGGTGCCCTGGACTCGCTGGGCGTCGACCGGCGCGCCGGGCTGTGGGCGGCCGGTGCCCTCGCGCAGGAGGGGCCGGACACCCTGCCGGGCGTCGCCGTCGGGGTGAAGGCGCCGACGCTGCCGGGGCTGTCGGACGTCGAGGTCGCGACCGCCGACGTGTGGGCCACCGGGGTGTCCGTCGACTCCTACCCGACGCAGTTCGTCCGTGAGGGCCTCGACGCCGCCGGGGTGCTGCGCGTCGAGCAGGCGTTCCGCACCGAGGAGGGCCGCCGCATCGCCGTCGCGGGCGTCGTCACCCACCGCCAGCGCCCGGGCACGGCCGGGGGAGTGACCTTCCTGTCGCTGGAGGACGAGACGGGCCTGCTCAACATCGTGTGCTCGGCCGGGCTGTGGCAGAGGTTCCGGCGGACGGCCCGGACGGCGAAGGCGATGGTCGTGCGCGGGCGGCTGGAGAAGGCAGACGGGGCGACCAACCTCGTCGCGGAGCACCTGAGCCCGTTGTCGCTGAAGATCCGCAGCACGTCGCGGGACTTCCAGTAGGTGTGCCTGTCGGTATCGCGTCAGCCAGCCAGCCGGGACGACACCAGACGGTTGAGCGAGACGCCCTGCTCGGCCGCCTCCGTCGCGAGCCGACGGTGGACCTCGGGCGGGATGCGCACCTGGAACCGTCCGGAGTACACGCGGTCCGCCAGCGGCAACGGTGGGGCCTCCCCGTTCTCGGCCATGTCGTCGAGGACGTCCCGGAGGAGTGCCTCGATGCCCGACAGCGCCGCGGCGCGGTCGGTGTCGATCCACGAGAGTGAGGGGAACTCGGCGACGGTCGACACGTAGGCCTCGTCCTCGGCGGACCACGTGATCCGGTACGTGTAGTGGTCGGCGCTCGTCATCGTTCCTCCTGCTCCACCTTCTCGATCGCGGCCAGCACCTGCCGGACCTGGTACGGCTTCGCCGAGCCGTGGTCGTCCTGGATGTTCACCCGAGGGTCGCCCGGCCACGGAGTCCTGAAGACCTGGTGCGACGACCCACGCTGACGCGGTTCGCCGAAGTAGTGCCGACAGACCCGCTCGAGGTCCGAGAAGCGCACACCCTTGGGCGAGCGACGCATCTCCGCGACGAGTCGTTCGATCGACGGCATGGCTCATGGTGTCATTATTGGCACTGGAAGTCACATGGCCGACGGCCCTCGCATGCCGCGCGTGGTGTGGACGAAGAGGTAACACCGCATTGGCCTTGGCGGGAGCGGTGTGGCTGAGCGTCTGCGCCTCCCGCCGCGGCGGGGTGACGGCTAGCCTGTCTCCATGATCCACGTCGACGAGCGTCAGTACCGCGCGCTGGTCGAGCTGTGCGCGCGATACGGGTTCGCCAGGCTCGAGGTCTTTGGGTCGGTCGCGCGTGGCGAGGAGCGTACGGACTCCGACATCGACGTGCTCTACGACCTGCTCCCCGGGCGGCACATGACCTGGGAGGTCATCGACGCCGCCGAGGAGATGTCCCAGATCCTCGGGCGTCCGGTGGACCTCGTCTCCCGCAGAGCGGTACATCCGCTGCTGCGTGAGCGCATCGAGACGGAGGCCCGGGCGCTCTATGCGGCCTGACCTGCTGTTCGTCGTCGAGATGATCGATGCGGCCACGCGGATCGCCGAGCTCACCGCGGGTCTCGACGCGGAGGCCGTCGACCGGGACACCACCGTGCGCGAGGCTCTGCTCTGGAACTTCACCGTTCTCGGGGAGGCAGCGAACCAGGTGTCGCAGGAGACGCGGTCGCAGCACCCGGAGCTTCCGTGGCGTCGAGCCGCCGGACTGCGCAACAGGATCGTCCACGGCTACTGGTCAGCCGACATCGACGTCCTCGTGACCACGGCGCACGACGTGGTGCCTGGGCTTCTCGTCCAGCTGCGCCAGGTCCGCGACGCTCTCTCCTAGCGTCACCGACGCGCCCCACCCCACTGGGTGGATCAACAACTGGTCGCCTTGCCCGGGCAGGTGGAGGGTGAGGAGGGCTACCCGCCGATGGGTCGGCTCAGGACGATGGTCGCCAGTTCGGTCGGATCGCGATGCTGGTCGTAGCGCCGCAACGCCTCGATGTACCGCTCCTTGTCGACGTCCCAGTCGTAGACTGCCGGTGGTTCATCGGCACCTTGGGCGGCGAGAAGTGTGAGGTCCGCCAGCAGGCGGGTCGAGCGACCGTTTCCGTCCGCGAAGGGGTGGATCCGGACCGTCTCCGCGTGGACAGCGATCCCTAGGTGATGGGCGATCCAGTCCGAGGTGTGCTGCCACCGGTACAGGATCCCGTCGAGCGAACCTCGCAGGTCCATGGCGATCTGTTCCGGGGCGACACCAAGGTTGAGCTCGTGTCGCCGAAGCCTGCCGCCCCACGTCCAGATGTCTCCGTAGAGCCGGGCGTGCACGTCCCGAAGGAATGATCAGTGACCACGTCCGCCACACCGACCGTCCCGGCGAGGACAGTGCCGACAAGGTCCTCGGCGACGGATGTCTGGACCGCTTGTTCGAGGTCGTAGACGTCGGCCTTGGTCGGGGGGTCGGGCAGCGCGTCACGAGCGTCCGGGAGGAGGGCCGCAAGCTCGTCCCAGTCGAGAGGCGTCTCGCCGTAGCCGGGTTCGAGCGGTGTCACGAAGAGCGGCGGGTGCGCGCGGCGACGAACTTCTCGACCTTCGGGGAGCGCACGAACTCCTTCGGGACGACTCGGCCTTCGAGCTTGGCGGAGACTCGGGTGGAACGCTCGGCGGAACGCTTGACCGCGTTCTTGTCGACGACTCGACGCTCCATGTCCGCCTCCTCCGTGTGCCAGGGATGCCATGTTAGGCAGCCATCGCCGATGCCGGCCCGGCACGGCGCGATGAGCGAGCGCGTCGAGAGGCTGGACCGGCAACCAGTGGCATTGGCCGCACCAGTCGCTCCCGGCCTGTGGGTCAGCGCGGGCGTGGCGCGGAAGTGGTCGCATCGGTGCGGTGCGGAGCCCGTATCCGGCCGGTCTGTGACCACTTGCTCGCTCGAAGGGTCGGGTGCACCTGGGCCCGGGCGGGTCGGCGGCCGGTCGTCGGCGACAGGGTTCGGCGCAGCGCGCCGGCACAGATGGCTACGCGGCCCGGAACCTCACAGCACGCGCAGCGCGTCCACGTCGTCACGTTCACGCCGCGCCAGCGTGCATGACCGCGACGTCCCCGTGCCGGCGTCGCGCGGCGGCCAGCAGCACGTTCACTGCGACCGCGAGGGTCGCGGCGGGTGCGCGTACGTCGCTGTCGAGGTTGAGTGCGAGGTCCTCGGTGTGCACGGCCAGCTCGACGCACCGCGTCCGCAGGTACTCGTCGAGCAGCAGTGTGCGGCCCTGGTGGCGCACGGTCATGCGGCGGTCGGCGGGCTCCTGCGGGATCCGGGCGCGCACACCGGTGTTGAGAGTCGACCTCGGGTCGGTCGTGCCCGACAGGTCCGCGTAGTACCCCGGCGCGTCGACGAGGTCGGCGTGTATGCCCGGGTGCGACACGCACGGGGAACCGTCCATCCGGCGAGGACGTGGCACCGCCCGTGGACCACGCGACGACGTGGGCTCGGACCTCGCCGAGACGCTCCCGCGTCTCCTCGGTAGGGTCGGGCGCCCTGACGAGCGAAGGAGGCAGGCATCATGCTCGACGAGCTGCTCGACCTCGAGCACCGCGGATGGGCGTCCCTCTGCGACAGCACCGGCGCCGACTACTACGGGCGCATCATGACCACCGACGGGGTCATGGTCCTGGCGCACGGCCAGGTGCTCGACCGGCAGGAGGTCATCGTGTCCCTGGACGCGGCACCTCCGTGGCGGACCTACGACATCAGCGACGAGCGGCTCGTCGTCCTCGGGGACGACGACGCGGTCCTGGTCTACACCGGCCGCGGGTACCGTGACGGGGACGAGCCCGAGTTCACCGCGCTCATGTCCAGCGTCTACACCCGGCGCGACGGCGCCTGGCGGCTCGCGCTCTACCAGCAGACGCCGGTGCCCGGACGGCCGTGAGGTACTGACGGTCGACCCGCACCGCCTCGCCTGACCGGGTCCCCGGCGATGCCCCGACGTCGGTGCTCTCGCCTCACCTGTCCCCGCGGCGCCCTACGCTGCGCACCGGGCTCCACGTCGCGCTGCGACCGACGCCGTCCACCTGGACCAGCCCTTCGGCCTTGAGCTCGCCGAGGACGAGCCGGATGGTCTGGTCGGAGACGCCGGGCAGTGCCGCGCGCGCGTCGCGCATCCGGAAGGCCGGTCCGGCGTGCCGCAGCACGTACGTCCGGACGCGCTCCTGCTTGGTCCTCCCGCTGCGCGCGGTCGCGACGAGCGTCGCGAGCTGCGTCGAGCAGTCGGCCAGCGCGCCGACGAAGCAGCCGAGCCACGGCCAGGGGTCGTGCCGGCCGTCGTGCCAGTCCGAGGTCGAGTCGAGCAGGGCCGCGGAGTAGGCCTCGGCGGACCGCGCGAGGGTCTCGTCGAGCGACACGTACCGCGCGACGTCGTACCCCGCGTCGTGCAGCAGCGCGGGCGTCAGGGCACGAGCCACCCGGCCGTTGGCGACGGTGAAGGGGTGGATCGCCAGGAGGTCGAGCACGAACAGGCCGGTGAGCAGGACGGGGTGATGGCGTCCCGCGTCGAGCGCCCCGCGGTACCGGGCGATGAGCTCGTCGAGGTGCTCCGCGACGTCCGCGACGGGCACCGGGGTGAACCGCTTGACCCGGGTGGTGCGCGGGTCGCCCGCCATGACGACGCCCTCGACCCGTCGCAGCCGCCCGCCGGGCGTCGGGGTGCGCGCGTGCAGCAGGCGGTGCACGTCGAGCACGAGGTCGACGTCCAGTGTCCGCTCCCGGTCGCGGGCCAGGAGGTCGAACGCGTCGCGGCAGCCGGCCAGCGCCTGCTCGTCCCGGCCGTGCAGTCGTCCGGCGTCGTCGGCGACGACCTTCGCCGCCCGCCGACGCTCGACGACGATCCCGTCGAGCGCGGCCGACGCCTCGGCGCTCGCGGTGCGTGCGCGCTCGGCCAGGCTCGACAGCAGGGCGGGGAGCAGGTCGGGGACGAGCTCGGTGGTGCCGCGGACGGCGTCGACGGTCCGCAGGTCCATCACCACCGTCGACGGGACGGCGCCGACGAGCCCGTCGAGATCCTCGAACGACTTCACGCTGTCACCGCTGCTCCGCCAATCATCATCAGATACGCCCTGGATTGGGGAGTTTAACGCGCAGATAGCAAGTTCGCGTCGTGGAGCGGCCACACGTGGTCGCCGGGCGCGACCCGCCCCACCGCGGGGCGCGCCCGGCCGTACGTCACACGACCTGCACGGTCGCGTGGGCCTGCAGCGGGCAGGGAAGCGTCGGGTCGAACGTCAGCGTCAGCGCGCTGGCGACGAACATCCCGCCTATCTCCTGTGCCGCGATCTCGGGCTTCGTCCCCGGTCGGGTCTGGTCGACGTCCTGGGCGAAGAAGAAGACGTCCCAGCGGCCGCGCGGGTCCTGCCCGGCCCGGAGCAGGATCTTGTGGGCGCGCTCAAGGCTGAGCGCCCCGGCGTACACCCCGTCGTCCGGCTTGGGGTCGAACCCCAGCCCGTCGTCCGTCAGGTCGATGACGAAGTACATGCCCCCGGGCGCGCGCAGCGCGGCGAACGTGTACAGGTCCGGACCGGTGAACCGGCTGCCGTCCGGCTTGTCGACGGTCGCACGCACCCACAGGTCGTCGGACACCCCGATGGTCGGCGGCGCCTCGACGGTGACCGGGCCCGCGACGTGGATGTTCGTCTGCGTCTCGGTGATCGAGTGGGTGGCCGTGCCTGCGGTGGTCGTGCGGGTGTACGTCCACTCGACGTCCGCCGTGTACGCCACGCCGGCGTTGGGCGCGGCGGGCAGCGTCCAGCTCGCGACGACCTTCTCGCCCGTCGTCAGCACGCCGGGATCGGGTGCGGTGGCCTCCTGGCCACGCCACCACGGGTCGGCGTCGTCCGAGCAGGCGACGATCAGCGCGCCGGTCGCGATGCCGCTCGCGACGCCCGCGACCGTGGCCGACACGCTCGAGCCGTGCGGGTCGGGGGTGCAGCAGCTGACGGACGGGTCGGTCTCGTCGAACGTCCCGGCGACGCCCACGGACGCGGTCCCGCCCCCGGTGGCCGCAGCAACGGCCGCGACGATCGCCGCGATGATCGCGACGATGACCGCGAGCACCTTCCACCACGGGTCGGAGAACGGCAGGTCGCCGTGGGCGCCCTCGTACGCGGGGTTCGGGTGCCACTCGCTGGTGAACCCCGTGGGGACGTACGGACCGTCCGGGGTCCGGCACTTGCCGTCGGGCCCCCACTCCTGGCGCGGTCCGATCGCGCGGAACGACGACACGACGAGCGTGCCCTCCTCGATCTCGCACGTGTACTGCTCGGCGACCGGGTCGTAGCGGGTCTGCGACACGAAGATCTGCTGGATGACGCGGTGCGGGTCGAACCCGGCGGCGCGCGCGACGAAGCTGACCAGCCGCTTGCCGGGTGTCGCGTGCTCGAAGTCCGCGTCCCAGGCCACCATGACGGTCGCCCCGGCGAGCACCGTCGCGAAGGTGTGCGTGCGGGCGACGGGCACGATGCCCGGGTCGCCGACGCTCTCCAGGTAGATCGTCACGTCCGTCAGGTCGGACCCCGACGTGTTGGTGAAGTGGGCCGCGATCCGCAGGTGGTGCAGCGCGTTGTCGAAGACGCCGTCGGGCAGCATCATCCGCGTCACCGGCTCGATGGCGAACGGCCGGAACGGGACGTCGATCGGTGTGGTGCTCATCGGTCCGTCTCCTTCTCGCTGGTGCCGACGACGACGAACGCGATGCCGCCGACGACGGTGTCGCCGTCCACGTCGTCGTGCCGCTGCTCGAGGCGCACGAGCTGGTACTCGCCGGCCGCCGGCGGCTCGCCGGTCAGGGCCAGGTGCACGGCCCGCTGCCGTGCGGCGGGGACGTCGACCCGCAGCTTGCCGGGCGCGTCCTCGTCGGGGCCGGGGCAGCCTCCGCGCAGGCGCAGCCCCGCGCGGACGGTGGCCTCCTTCGCCGGCCGCGCCCCACGCACGCCCAGGTCGCGCAGCACCCGCTCGTCGAGCTCCCCGCCGACCTCGACGGTGAGCACGAACCTCGCGTCGGTGCGCGGCAGGCCCGCCACGGTGAGCGTGCGGACCATCGCCCCGCTCATCGACAGGACCGTGAGGTTCTTCTGGGCCACCTCGACGTACGTCGGCGGGTCGAACACGTCGGGCAGCGGCCGAGGGATCGAGTCGCCCGGGTAGGTCGCGACGGCGACGAGGCACTCGTGCCCCCCGTTGACGACGGCCGGCAGCCACGGCACCAGGCACAGGACGTCCTGCGGCCCGCCGCCGACGAGCGCGTCGCCGAACGCCGTGCCGATCGGGTGCGCATTCGTGCGGGAGACCTGGAAGGTCGGGTCGGCCCACCACAGGTCGACGCGGACGCCGGGCGCGTCCTGGTCGCCGTGGTTCTCGATGCGCGCCCACACGTACGCGGGCTCACCGGCCACCGGCACGCCGGGCGGCCCCGCCGGGTCGCTGCCCGGCACCACCCAGATGTCCGGGCTCAGGTACCAGTACGGGTCTCCGTCACGGATCTCGACCTGTGCGCTCACGTCCGCCCCCCTGCGTGACCGTCGGGTGAGCGCGGTGCTCGCCTCGGGTGGAGGAGGCCCGGCACGGCGGTGCGCGTACGTGCCGGCGGCGATTCACCCCGGGTGGATCCGTGAGTGTCCCGCGGCAAGGCTCGTCGCCCCGGCGCCGCTGGTCGTCAGGCGCGCGGTTGAGGTCCTCGACCGGTGAGCGCGCAGGCGTGCGCGACCGCGTCGGTCAGGGGGATGCGCTCTTGCTCGACGCGCCGGACAGCGACCTCACCGGCTGTGGTCAGCGCGTAGTACGCGGCCCGTTCCGGTTCCGTCAGGGACGTCAGATCGGTCGCCCGCCGACGCAGGGGCTCACCGGTCGTGTCGCGTCCGACCCCCAGGGCCGCGTAGCGATCCAGGGTCTGCCCGTCCATGAGCATCGAGACGACCGCCCGTGCTGGGGACCCGTCGGGGGCCGGTTGTGCCATGCGGGTGCGGAGGTGGGCCAGCTACGTCTCAGAGCGACGGCCACCGCGTCCGCGGCGTCCTTCGGGCCGAGGACGTCGGGCGTCACGACGGGCTCACTCTCCACGCGGGCAACTCCGGTGGCCACTCCGGTGTCAGCCGCGTCGGGGAGTCAGGACCCGTGACCTGCACCGGCGACCTCGGCCGGTCTGCGGTACCACGTGGTGCTCATCAGATCTCCCGGACGGTGGAGCGACTGCGGCGGCCAGTCCCTGCGAGAGTAGACGCACGCTTCCGGCACCCTGGGCACCGGGCCGAGCGTCAGTCGACGGCAGCCCCGCCGGAGGGCGGTCCGGCCGGCGTGCCGAGGTGGGCCGTGAGCTCGTCCATGGTCCGCGCGAACGCCGCGGGCAGGTCGACGTCGTAGGCGTCGGCGAGGACCAGCAGCGACCACAGGCAGTCGGCGAGCTCATGCGCGAGCGCGTCGTCGAGGTCGGGGCGGGGTCGCACCCCCGCCTTGCCCTGGACGAGCTTGGCGAGGTCGCCGACGTCGCCGACGAACCCGAGCATCGTCTCCTCGACCGTCCACGTGCGGCCGTGGCGCTCGGCCTCGACGTGTGCGTAGAGCTCGCGCACCGCCATGGCCCGCGCCTGCAGGTCCCGCAGGTCGGCGCCGCCCGGCACGTCCGTCATGCGACGGTGGTCCCGTCGGGCACGCCTGCCACGGGCTTGGTGCGCGACCGGCCGGCCGCGTCCTTCAGCACGATGTACTTCAGGTCCACGTGCGGCTCCAGCGCGCTGAACTTGTCGTTCGGTGCGCCGATGACCAGCTGGAACCCCAGCCCGCGCCAGGCTCCGATCGCGCGTCCCGTGAACCGGGCGTCGGCCTTGATGAGCGCCTCGTCGAGGAACACTGGTGCGTACCGGGGGCGCTCGGCACCCGCGTCGCCGAGCTGGTAGCGCAACGCCGCGCCGACGATGAACGCCACCAGCTCCTGCGACTCGCCGCCCGACTTCTCCCCGATGTGGTCGTACAGCGCGACGTGGTTGCCGTCGAGGTCGACCTTCTCGGCCGACAGGCGCACGTGGCGGCGGACGTCCACGAGGTCCGCGTAGTCCGGAGCGGTGCGTCGGATGCGGTCGATGACCTTCGCCATGCGGTGGTACCGCTTCTCGCGCTCGGCGTCGGTCGCCTCGGTCGACAGGACCTCGCGCAGCTCCCGCAGCTCCTTGCGGAACCGGGCGACCACGGTGGACTGCGTGTCGCGCGCGTCGATCCGCAGCCGGTGGTCGTCGTCCGCGAACGGCAGGTCCGCGAGGATGTCGTTGACCGGCCGGATCCGTTCCTTGATCTCGCGCACCGAGCGGGCCAGTGCGCTGTGCAGGTCGGCCAGGTCGTTGCCGGACAGCCGCAGCAGGCTCTTGCGCCACTCGGCCTCCAGCTCGTGCAGCCCGTTGGTCTCCAGCTCGACCAGCACGCGCTCGAAGTCGCCGTACGACGCCTCCGGGTCGGTCCCCAGGTTCGGGTCGGGCCAGCGCTCCACGAACGTCTCGAACGTGCGGCGCAGCGCGTCACGCGCGGCGGCGACGGTCTGCTGCGCCGCCTGCCGGTCGGCGCGCAGCAGGTCCGCGGCCCGGGCCACGACCCCGTCGAACGCCGCGAGGGCCGCGCCGGGCTCGGTGCGGTCGTCCACGCGGGGCAGGTCCGCCTCGGTGCCCCGCAGCACGGTCTCGAGGTACGCACGCTGGTCGGCGTCCAGCACGGTGCCGGCGTCCTGCGCCTCGTCGAGCGCCGCCTGGGCGACGTCGACCTCGTCCGTCGTTGCCGACCAGGCCTTCTCCAGATCAGCCGCCGACCCCTTGGTGCGGCCGAGCTGCTCGCTGAGGTCCTGGATCGACACCTCGAGCTCGACGGCGCGCTGCTGCAGCCGCACGACCTCGGGGTTGCCGGACGTGACGTCGGTGACGACCTTGTCCCACCGGGCGCGTTCGGCCTCGACGGCCGCGACGTCGACCTGGTCCCACGACGTCTCGGTGACGACCGCCCAGGCGCGCTGCCGCGCGTCGTGCTGGTCGAGCACGGCCTCCGCCTCCCGGACGTGACGCTCCGCGTCGGCCATGCGCCGCTCGGCGCGCGCGACCTGCGTGTCGAGGTGCGCCAGGCGCCGGGTGTTGGTGAACCCCAGGACGTTGCCGCGGCCCTGGCCGCCGTGCGCCCCACGCCGGCCCTCCGAGACCTGCCCGGAGCGCGTCAGCGCCTTCTCGTGCTGCGAGAGCTCACCGGGGGTGTCCACGCAGACGTACGCGAACCTGGTGGCCAGCTCGCTGCGCAGCCACCCGGTGAACGGGCCGTCGCGGTAGTCGAGGCGCCCGGGCAGCGTGCGCCCGTCGGGTGCGACGTCGTCGCGCAGCCCCGTGGGGACGCCCTCGAACCGGATGCGGCGCGCGGTGGGGACCGCGTCGATCGCCTTGCGGAACGCACCCAGGTGCGCGACGTCGATGAGCAGGAGCGTCGCGAACCCGCCGAGCGCGAGGTTGAACGCCTCGCGCCACGGCTCGTGCTCGGTGCGGACCTCGACCAGCTCGGCGACGAACGGCAGGTCGTCGGTCGTCAGGCCCGCGGCCGCGGCGAGCGCGGCGCGCGCCGCGTGCAGGTCGCCGGGGATGTTGTCGTGCCGGCGTGCCACGGCGGCGCGCTCCGCACGCAGCGACGCCAGGTCGGCCGTCGCCTCCTTCTTCTCCGACATCGCGTCGAACAGCGCCTGCCGGGCGGTCGCCTTGGCGTCGCCGTCGGCCAGCTCGTGCTCCGCGCGGGCGACGAGGTCGGCGTACTCGTCGGCGGTCGTGGCACGGATGTCGAGCGCGGCCGTCAGGACCTCGTCCAGACGGGTGCGGGCGCGCCCCACCTCGGCGAGCCGGGCATCGACGCCCCGCAGCTCGCGCTGCGCGGTGGCGAGCTGGTCGCCCCCCGACGCCCACAGCGTCTGCTTGACGCCCTCGTGCTCGGCGCGTGCCGCCGCGACGCGCGCCGCGGTCTCGGCCGCCAGGCGCTGCGCGTGCTGGTGGCGTCGCTGCAGGTCGGACTCCACGTCCCGCAGCAGGCCCAACCGGCGCTCGTGCCGCCACAGCGCCGCGGGGGACGTGCGGTCGTCGAACGACCCCACGGCCTCGACGACGCGCAACCGCTGACCGGCCGCCTCGATCGCCGCGCGGTGCTCCCGGATGGGCTCCAGCGTCCGCACCTGCTGCCGGGCGGTGATCATCTGGTCGCGCGTGCCGGTGAGCTTGTCGAACTGCTCGACCACCGCGTCTGCGGTCGCGAACGTGTCGGGCTCCTCGAGCACCATCGCCTTGTACAGCGCGTCCACCGTGGTGATCTGCTGACCCGCCTGGATGCGGCCCAGCAGCGCGACCGCCTTGGCACCGTCGCCGGACGCACCGATGCCCAGCGTCGAGTGCAGCCGTGCCGTGAACTCGCGGTCGGTGTCGAAGCACGTCAGGCCCGTGGCCGTCACGGCCGGGCGTGCCAGGCGCTGACCGGCCGCAGCCTCGAGGTCGCGCAGGTCGAACGGTCCGTCGCACGTCGCGCGCACGGCCGTCACCTCGTCGAGCGTCCGCGCGGCCGACGGGACGTACCAGGCGCGTACGCCGGTCAGCGTCGTGCCGGACTGGTCGACCCACGTCATGGCGATCGCCGACCACGTGTCGCGCCCGTCACCGCGCAGCACGCGCTGGCGCGTGCCCTCCGCCGTGCGCGACTCGTCGAGCTTGCCGCGCGCGTAGGACAGGATGTTGCGCTGGTCCTTGCCGCGCGGCCGGCCCACGACGCCGCCGTTGGACGCACCGTTGAACGGCGTCGTGTGCGGCATGAGCAGCGCGATGTAGGCGTCCATGAGGGTGGACTTCCCGGACCCCGAGCCGCCGGACAGCAGCGTCGCGGTCGAGGCCAGCCGCACGCGGTGGTGCCCGTCGTACCCGCCCCAGTTGACCAGCTGCAGGTCGAGGGCGACCCACTGCTGGCCCGTCGACGCCGCGGGGATCAGCCCGAACAGCGAGTCGACCATCGTCATCGCTCGTCCACCTCGTCCGTGTCGTCGTCGCCACCGTCGACGGGGGAGTCCGCCACACCGCCGCGCGTGCGCAGCCAGTCGCGCAGCTCGGTCAGCCGCTCGTTGCTCAGCACGATCTCGACCAGCGACCTCACCCGGAACCGGCCCTCCGACTCCTCCTCGATGACGCCCTCCTTCACCAGGCGCGCGATGGCCGTGCGGATCTCGCGCTGGTGGGCGGCCACGTTCGTGTCGTCGGGGTCGAAGTACGTCAGCGCGGTCTGCTCGAGCTCCTCGACGTCCACCCGGACCGACGTCTCACCGGCTCCGCGTGAGCGCTGGAAGACCGTGCGCAGGTGCACCAGGACCAGCGTCTCGGCACGCGAGTACGGGTCGTCGCGCAGCAGCACCGGCACGTCGAGCTCCGCCGACCTCACCTGCCGCTTGTACGCGATGCCGCGGTCGTGGTCGACGACGAGGTGCACGAACAGGTCGTGCAGCCGCGACTCGACCACCTGCTGGTTCTCCAGCAGCGTGCGCCACTGCGCGGGGTTGCGCTCCGCGAGCAGGTACCGGCGCTGCAGCAGCCGCACCAGCACGCGCCGCACGTCCGCGTCGAGCGTGCCGGAGTCCCCGGCGAACAGCTCGGCCGGGTCGTCCTCCATGGCGACGGGCGCGATGAACCCACCGTCGCCGGGCAGCTCGTCGGCCGGTGCTCCGGCCGCCACCGCGCCGTCCGTCACGACGTCCGTCTCACTCATCGCTCTCGTCCCTCGTCCGTGTCGTCACCGCGCCGAACGCGAACCGGCGGCGTGAGCCGTCCGGCCGCACGGCGTCGACGAACGCGATCTCGTCCGTCTCCGTCATGCCGCGCTGGTGCGCGATCTCCAGCAGCCCCAGCAGATCCACCGGGCGCCGCAACGCGTCGGGTGCCGCAGCGAACGCCGCCGCGACCGCCACCTCCGGCGCGTCACCGCCGAACAGCGCCAGGTGCACGTCGAGGTCCGCGTAGTGCGGGCCGCCCCAGGCGCGCGCGTCGCCGTCCGGGACGTCCGTGCCGTCGTCCCAGTCCGTGAGGGCGTCCGGTGCCTGCGGGGGTCGCAGGTCGCCGGGCGTCTGACGCAGGTGGTCGACCTCGGCCACCGGCAGCCGGCGCAGCGGCTCGACGGCCTGCCCGCGGCGCGCACCCGGCACCCACGCCTGCAGCCCCGTCATCACGTCGCGCAGCAGGTCGTCGACCTGCCGGTCGCGCAGCGGGTCGTGGTGGCGCACCTGCGCGGTGATGACGTACGACGCCTCGCGCTGAGCGGTGAACACCTGGTCCAGGCCCTGCTCGACGCGCCGCACGATCTCGCGCAGCTCGGTGCGCTGCTGCTGGCCGAGGCGCCGTGTGAACCGGTGCCGCAGGACGGTGTCGAGCTGCTCGGACAGCTCGTCGAGCCGCTGCGGGTCACCGATGAGCCGCAGCGCGCCAGCGAACGCGCGCCCTTCCGAGGTCGACTCCATGACCTGCTCGCCGCGCTGCAGGTACTCGCGCAGCACGTCGCCGGTCGGCCGCTGGTCCTGGCGCAGCGCCGTGACGACGTCGCGCTGCATCGCCTTGATCGACTCGGCGACGCGCGCGAAGTCCGCCGGGAGCTCCCGCACGAGGTGCAGGACGTTCTCCGCCTCCTCGAGCAGCTCCTCCTCGTCGACCTCCTCGACGGTGCCCGTGCGCTCGAGCCGTGCGATCTCCGCCTGCAGCCGCTTCACCTCGGTGTCGAGGCGTGCGATGCGCACCATGACGTCGGGGTCGGCGTCGAGCGCGAGCCGCTCGACGGCCTCCAGCAGCGTCCGCACCCGCGACTGCGACACGCGCGCTCGCGCGCCGCCCGCGCGCCCGGCGACCTCGAGCGCCCCGACCGCGTGCGCCGACAGCCGGTACACCTCGACGTCGTCGTCGAGCACCTGGCGCACGAGCCAGCCCGCGTCGGCCCACTGCCGGCACAGGTCACGCGCCGAGCCCGTCGGCAGGTCGTCGCCGTGTCCCGCGGCGCGCAGCTGGTCGAGCGCGTCACCGACCTCGGTGTGCGCGTCCGCGACGGGCACCGCCGGCCGCTCGGCGGTGAACACCGACGAGAGCAGCGAGACGACGAGGGGCGCGTGCCGCTTGTGCAGCAGGTCGAGCATGGGGTTCTGGAACGCCCGGACGGCTCCCAGGTACGCCCCTTCGGCACGAGTGATCATCGCCGGACAGCGTAGGTGCTGCGCGGGCTCCGGCTGGTCAGCGGCGGGCGGCAGCGCGTCGGTCCTGGGCGCCTCGGCCCCGCGCGACCACAGGCGGGGTGTGGTGCTGGTCACGCCGGCGTCCACGTGGAGCCCACGAAAAAGCCCCCGACTGCGTCTCCGCACGTCAGGGGCTCTTCGTCGCTGTCTCAACGAGTGTCCGGAGGGGGACTTGAACCCCCACGCCCTTTCGGGCACTAGCACCTCAAGCTAGCGCGTCTGCCATTCCGCCACCCGGACAGGTGGGCGTCCGCGGAACCGTTTCCGGCCCCTCGGCGCGGCAGAGAACATACCACGGGGCCGGCGCCGATCCTGCATCGAGGTGCTGCCGCGCACGCCCACGGAGGGTCGGCGGGCATCGGCCCGACCTGGGGGGCAGACTGCTCCTGACGGTTCCCCTGGGTGGAGGTCATCGCATGGTCGACGTGTCGGACACCCGGTCGTCGCCCGGTGTCCTGAGCGCCTCCGCGCGTAAGGTCGCCGGGGGTCGGCGCAACCCCGCCGTCATCGGCCGGGACGACACGGCGCCCCGGTGGCTGCGGAGGTCGGCCGGGGTCTCGTGGCGGCTGCTCGTCGTGCTCGCCGCGGTGGTCGTCGTGTTCTACGCGACCTCGCGCGTCACGCTGCTGTTCATCGCGGTCTTCCTGGCCCTGGTCTTCACCGCCGTGCTGCGCCCGCTGGTCGAGCTGCTGGCGCGGGTCATGCCGCGTGGGCTGGCGACCGCACTGTCCCTGCTCGGCGGCATCCTGTTCTTCCTCGGGATGCTCACCTACGTCGGCTACTCGATCGCCACGCAGTGGAACGACCTGAGCAAGCAGTTCGAGTCCGGCATCAAGCAGATCACCGACTTCCTCGAGAGCGGCACGCTGCCGTTCACGATCACCAACGAGCAGATCGCGGAGTGGATCGAGAACGGGGTCAGGTGGATCCAGGACCACGCAGGCGACCTGGCAGGTCAGGTGGCGGCGAGTGCCGGCTCGGTCGTCGAGGGGTTCACGGCCGTTGCGCTGGCCGTCTTCTGCACCGTGTTCTTCCTGGCGCGCGGCGCCGCCATGTGGACCTGGTTCCTCAACCAGCTGCCGATGCGGACCCGGCCGACGTGGATCACGGCCGGGGAAGCGGGCTGGTACACGTTCTCCGGCTACACCCGCGGCACCGTGATCATCGCCCTGACGGACGGCATCATCGCGTTCCTGCTGCTGACGCTCCTGCGGGTGCCGCTCGCCGCGCCACTGGCGGTCCTGGTCCTCATCGGTGCGTTCATCCCGCTCATCGGTGCGCCCGCCGCGATGATCGTCGCGATGATCGTGGCGCTCGCGGCCAACGGGCTGTGGTCGGCAGTGTTCGTCGGGGTGGGCATCGCGCTCATCGGCCAGCTCGAGGGGCACATCCTGCAGCCGCTCATCATGGGCAAGCAGGTATCGCTCCATCCCGTGGTGGTGGCGCTCGCGGTCACGGCCGGCACGCTGACCGCGGGCATCCTCGGTGCGGTGATCTCGGTGCCGCTGGTCGCCGTCGCCTGGGCCGTCTTCTCGCGGCTGCGGACGCTCGACCCGCCGATGGAGGACGACCACGAGCATGACGATGACGGCGACGAGGACGAGGACGAGGCGACCGACGAGGAGTCCGGCGCACCGGAGCTCGTCCGGTAGTCGTCACGGCGGCGTCCGCGCCCGGGCGCTTCGCTAGGTTTGCGCCGTGACATGGCACACGCCCGGCGCCGTCGACACGCCCCGGGCGCAGGCGGGCCCGAACCCGCAGCACCTGCTGGCGACGCTCCTCGGGGACTACGTCGACTCGTCCGACGCCCTGCTGCCCGCGGCCGCGGTGGCGGCGGCGCTGGGGGAGTTCGGCATCAGTCCCGGCAGCGCGCGGGCCGCGCTCGCACGGCTCGTGCGGCGAGGGCTCCTGGCGACGCGGGGCAGCGGCCGTTCGGCGACCTACCACGTGAGGCCGGACGTGATCGTGCACCACCGTGCGGTGATGCACGCCCTGCTGTCGTTCGGCGCGGTGCCGCGGCAGGGGGACGGGCAGTGGCTCGTCGTGTCGTACTCGTTGCCCGAGTCCCGGCAGCCGCAGCGGCACGCCGTCCGCAAGGCGCTGGTCGGGCTCGGGTTCGCGCGGCTGTACGACAGCGTGTGGGTCAGTCCGGCGCCCGACGGCTCCGCCGTCCGGGAAGCGCTGCGCGGGCTGCTGGTCGACGTCCCCGGTGCCCGGTGGTCGCTCATGCGCGCGCGTTTCGACGACGACGACGCGGCGCAGGGGCCCGCCGCCGCGTATGACGTCGCCGGGCTGGCCGTGGCGTACCGGGCGTTCGTCGCTGAGCACGCCTCGCTTCGCTCGGAGGTGCGTGCCGGGCGGGTCCGGCCGGCACAGGCGCTGGTGGCGCGGGCGACCGTGATGGACGCGTGGCGGACGTTCGTGCACATGGACCCCGACCTGCCCGCAGACCTGCTGCCCGCCGACTGGCCGCGCCCCGAGGCGCGCGACCTCTTCCTCGAGGTGCACACCGAGCTCGGGCCGCTGGCCCAGGAGCGTCTGGTCGAGCTCGTGACCCCGTCATGGCCCGAGGCGGCCGACTGGGTCACGCACTACGTGGCGGCCGAGGACCCGCTCGCGCCGCCGCGCCGCGGCGGGCGCTGACCCGCGCGACGAGCCCTCCGGGACGCCGGCGTGACCTGGCGGCGTCGCCCTCCCGCGCGCGGAAACGATTTGGTGCGGCTCTCCTCCGCGGGACTTCTCGACATTTGTTGTGACTGCAGCAACGGTATGGGTCATAACCGCGCATACCTGGAGGTAGACCTGTGAGACGAACCCTCGGAAGGGCGGCGCTCGCCGCCACGGTGTCCATCGGGGCCCTGGTCGGCGCCGCGGTCCTCACGCCCGCCGCTGCCTGGGTCGGCGGGTCCGGCCCCTACCCGGCCGACTACTGGACGACGAGCGCGCTGCCCAACCACACGATCTACCAGCCGCAGACCCTCCCGCAGGAGAAGATGCCGATCGTCGTCTGGAGCAACGGCGCCTGCTCGGCCGACGGCACGTCGGCGCAGAACTTCCTCAAGGAGATCGCGTCGCACGGCTTCCTCGTGGTCTCCAACGGCCGGCCCGGAGGTGGGGGCAGCTCCAACTCGACCTGGCTGACGCAGGCCATCGACTGGGCGGTCGCCCAGAACACCAGCACGATCAGCAACCTGCGTGGTCGGCTCGACACGACCAAGATCGGCGTGGCCGGGTTCTCCTGCGGAGGCGTCGAGGCCTACGCCGTGTCCGGCGACCCGCGGGTCACCACGACCGGCATCTTCAGCAGCGGGCTGCTCAACGACGCGGACGACTACCAGCTGCGGCGCCTCGACCACCCGATCGCCTACTTCATCGGTGGCCCGAGCGACATCGCCTACCCGAACGCCATGGACGACTGGGGCAAGCTGCCGGCCGGTCTGCCCGCGTTCATGGGCAACCTCGACGTCGGCCACGGCGGGACCTACCACGAGACCAACGGCGGCGAGTTCGGTCGCGCGGCGCAGCTGTGGTTCCGGTGGCAGCTCAAAGGCGACACGCAGGCCGGGCGCGCGTTCGTCGGGCCGAACTGCGGGCTCTGCAACACGGCGTGGAACGTCCAGCAGAAGAACCTGACGCTCGCGGAGCCCACGCCGACCCCGACGCCCACGCCGACCCCGACGCCCACGCCGACCCCGACGCCGACTCCCACCCCGACGCCGACGCCGACGCCGAGCGTGACGCCCACGCCGAGCGTGACGCCCACGCCGAGCCTGACCCCCACCCCGGGCTCGGGTGCCTGCACCGCGTCGTACAAGGTCGCGAACCAGTGGGGCGAGGGCTTCGTCGCCGACGTGACCGTCACCGCGGGCGCCTCCCTCAACGGCTGGGTCGTGCGGTTGGAGCTGCCCGGCGGTGCCGGGGTGGCCCACACGTGGAACGGTGTGCGCGGCAGTGCGAGCAGCGGTGCCGTCACGGTGACGAACGCCGACTGGAACGGCCGGCTCGGGGCGGGTCAGAGCACCGCCTTCGGCTTCCAGGGCACCGGTAACGGGTCGGGCGCCACCGTCACGTGCGAGGCGGCCTGACGGCCACGCGCCCTGGCGCGACGCGGTGGGCCCAGGGGGCGCACGCCGCGTCGCGCCGGCGGGGGGCACGGTGCGCCAGGGGTGGCCGCCCGTGTCGGACCCGGGGTGACGCGGTGGGTCACGGGGGTGGCCCACCGCGTCGTGCGCGCACCGGCACGCTAGATGATCGAACAGGTGTTCGAGTACGCTGGTGCGATGACGGGCGCGACGATCCTGCACGCCGACCTGGACGCGTTCTACGCGTCGGTCGAGCAGATGCTGGACCCGCGACTGCGCGGCCGGCCCATCGCGGTCGGGGGCAGCGCCCGCGGTGGCGTCGTGCTGGCGGCGTCGTACGAGGCGAAGGCCTACGGCGTCGCCGGCGGCATGCCGGGCTGGCGCGCCGCGCGGCTGTGCCCGTCGCTGCAGTTCGTCGCCGGGCGGTTCCGCGAGTACCAACCGCTTGCGGACCGTGTCATGGACGTCCTGGGCGACGTCACGCCCGTCGTGGAGCGGATCTCCATCGACGAGGCGTTCCTCGACGTGTCGGGGTCCACGCACCTGTTCGGGACGCCGGCGCAGATCGGTGCGCTGCTGCGGCAGCGGGTGCGGGACGAGGTGGGGCTGCCCATCTCGGTGGGTGTGGCCCGCACCAAGCACCTCGCGAAGATCGCCTCGCAGGTCGCCAAGCCCGACGGCCTGGTCGTCGTGGAGCCGGACCGGGAGCGCGAGTTCCTCGAACCGCTGCCGGTCGGGCTGATGTGGGGCGTGGGTCCCGTGGCCCGCGCCCGGCTCGCCGAGCGCGGCATCACGACGATCGGCGAGCTGGCGCGCACGCCGTCCGGGGCGGTCGAGCACATCCTCGGCCGGGCGGTCGGCGCGCGGATGTCGGCGCTGTCGCACAACGAGGACCCGCGGCAGGTCTCCGGCGCGGGGCACGCGCGGTCGGTCGGCGCGCAGTCCGCGCTGGGACGTCAGGGGGTCACCCCGGAGCTGGTGCGCGAGGTGCTCAGCCACCTCGCGGACCGTGTCGCAGGGCGGCTGCGCGCCAAGGACCGCGCCGGACGGACGGTGACGGTGCGCGTGCGGTTCCCCGGCATGCGGTCGGTCACACGGTCGCTCACGCTGCCGGGCCCGGTCGCGACGACCCTGACGCTCGCCGAGGTGGCCGAGCAGCTCGTCTGGCAGGCGATCCGCGAGCAGGCGCAGCCCGAGCCGGAGGTGACCCTGCTCGCCGTCTCGGTGTCCGGGCTCGTCCCGCAGTCCGCGCTGCAGCTCGAGCTGCCCCTGCTGGTCGACGACCCGCGACGGCCGGGGTCGGCGCCCGGGGCCGCGCGCTGGGCGGTGGACCGGTCGGTCGACGCCGTCCGCGCGCGGTTCGGCAACGGCGCGATCGGCTACCTGCCGACCGCGATGCCCCGGCTGCGGACCGTGCCCGACGAGTTCCGCGAGCTCGCGGAGCACGAGCTGTGAGTTGTTCGCGAGCCCGGGTCCCGCCGAGCCCGTCCGGTCGAGCCTGCACGGTCGCGCCCGCACGGTCGGCGACGTGACCGTCCACCGTTCTGCCCTCAGCGGATGGGGGTGACGCCGGGCGCCGGGAGGTCGCTACGTTCGGCATATGGAGCCCGACGCCCGCCGGTCAGCCCCGGTCCGTCACCCGTCCGCGTGGCGACGCACGATCGGCGCCCTCCTGCGCACCGCCCGTGAGGCGCGCGGGCTGCGGCTCGTCGACGTCGCCGCGCGCGCACGGCTGTCCGCCCAGTACCTCTCCGAGGTCGAGCGTGGTCGCAAGGAGCCGTCGTCGGAGGTGCTCGCGGCGATCACTGCTGCCCTCGACCTGACGCTGGTGGACCTCGCCCAGGGCATCGTGGACGTGCTCGCGGCGCCCGTGCCGACGCGCACCGTCGTCTCCCTGACGTCACGCAGCGTTGCGTCACGGACCGCCCTGCCCGCGCCGCCGTCACGCGCGACCACGCTGCTCGCGGCCTGAGGCGACCCGGCCGACGTCACCGCGGCCGGGCCGAGACCACGTGGTCCGCGATGCCGTAGGCGACCGCCTCCTGGGCCGTGAGGACGAGGTCGCGGTCCGTGTCGTGCCGCAGGGTCTCGACCGTCTTGCCCGTGTGCCGCGCCAGGACCTCCTCGAGCTGGGCGCGGACCCGGACCACCTCGTCCGCCGCGAGGATGAGGTCAGGGATCGTGCCCTGGCCGCGCGTCGACGGCTGGTGCAGGACCACCCGGCCGTGCGCGAGGATCGACCGCCGCCCCGCGGCGCCGCCCGCGAGGAGCACCGCCGCGTCCGAGGCCGCCTGCCCGACGCACGTCGTCTCGACGTCGGGACGCACGTACTGCATCGCGTCGTACACCGCGAGCATCGCGGACGTGGAGCCGCCGGGGGAGTTCACGTACAGCTGGATCGGCAGGTCCGGGTTCTCCGACTCGAGGTGCAGCAGCTGCGCGACCATCACGTTCGCCACCCCGTCGTCGATCGGCGTGCCCAGGTAGACGATCCGCTCGGACAGCAGCCGGCTGAACACGTCCACCGTCCGCTCGACGTTGCCTCTGCGCTCGACGACGTTGGGGACCAGGTAGCCGCTCATGCCTGCACCGCGTGGATCCCGATGCCGACGACCCCGCGCCGGGGGTCCGCCGGGCGCACGTCCGCCATGTCGCGCACGACCGCGTCGACGAACCCGTACGCCAGGGCCTCCTGCGCCGTGAACCACCGGTCCCGCAGCGAGTCCTCCCGCACGCGCTCGACGCTCTGGCCGGTGTGCTGCGCGATCAGCCCCAGCACGGTGTCCCGTGTGTGCCGCAGGTCGTCGGCCTGCAGCTCGACGTCGACCGCGGTCCCGCCGATGCCGGCCGAGCCCTGGTGCAGCAGGACGCGCGCGTGCGGCATCGCGAAGCGCTTGCCGGGCGTGCCGGCCGACAGCAGGAACTGACCCGCGCTCGCCGCCATGCCGACCGCGACGGTCCGCACGTCGTTCGGGATCAGCCGCATGACGTCGTGGACCGCCAGCATCGCGGGCACCGACCCGCCGGGCGAGCTGATCCACAGCGTCACGTCGGTGTGCGCGTCCTCCGCGGACAGCAGGAAGAGCTGCGCCGCCAGGCGCTGGCCGGTGTCCTCGTCGAGCGCGGTGCTCAGCACCACGATGCGCTCGTGCGCGAGCCGGGCCAGCAGGTCGTCGTCGTAGGGCCGGGTGGGTGTCTGCGTGCTCATGCACCCACCCTGCGGCCACGGCGGCACGACGGGCGGGCCGCGCTGCCCAGGGCGGATCCGCCGTCGGCAGCGCAGGGCACCGGTGCGTGTCCGGCCGCCCCACGACCTAGGCTCGGTGCCCGTGAGCAGCAGCGCGTCCAGCACCCTGAGCGGCACGACCGTGGGCGAGGCCGGTGCACCGGTCGTCTTCCTGCACGGCCTGTTCGGGCAGGGCCGCAACTTCACGCAGATCGCCAAGGCGCTCGTGCCCGAGTACCGGTCGCTGCTGCTGGACCTGCCGAACCACGGCAGGTCGGCGTGGACCGACGGGTTCGACTACGCCGCGACCGCCGACCTGGTGGCGCAGCACCTGCGGGCCGGGTTCGCCGCCGACGGTCCGGTCCACGTCGTCGGGCACTCGATGGGCGGCAAGGTCGCGATGCTCCTCGCGCTGCGCCACCCCGAGGTCGTCGACCGGCTCGTCGTCGCGGACATCGCACCCGCGTCGGGCGGGTCGCTGGGGGAGTTCGCGCACCTCCTCGACAGCCTCGCGGCGATCGACCTGACGACGCTGACCCGCCGGGCCGACGCCGACGACCGCCTGGCCGAGCGCGTGCACGACGCACGGGTGCGCGGCTTCCTGCTGCAGAACCTGCGCGCCGACGGCGACGGGTTCCGGTGGCAGGCCAACCTCGACCTGCTGCGGCGCGACCTGCCCGTCATCGGCGGCTTCCCCGACGTGGGTGACGCCACGTCCGACGGCCCGGTGCTCTGGGTCGCGGGTGACCGGTCCGACTACGTGCGGCCCGAGCACGCACCGGCGATGCGTCGGCTGTTCCCCCGCACGACGCTCGTGACCCTCAAGGGGGCCGGCCACTGGGTGCACTCGGAGCAGCCCGAGGCGTTCGTCTCGGTGCTGCGCACGTTCCTGGGGACCGCCGAGAGCTGACGGCGCGACCGCGCGTCACGCGTCGGGCGTGCTCAGCCCCCGCTCCGCGTGTAGGCCGCGGTACACGGCGGTGCGCAGCTCGATCGCGTACGCCTCGAGCTGCGGCATCCGCAGGTCGCGGGCGACGGCGATCTCCGCCTCGATGTCGTACGGCACGCGGACGATCTGGAGCGAGAACGGCGCCGCGGTGCCGGCACCCGGTTCGCCCTCCAGCACGACGTACGACGCGGTCGGCTCGTCGAGCGGGTTGCCGACGCTGCCGACGTTGAACAGCGTGCGTGCCTGAAAGGTCTCGACGTACGCGTCGTGCACGTCGCCGTACCCGACCGCCGTCGGGGCGGGACCGTCGCCGGTCAGCTCCGTCGTGGCGAACATGCCGTCGAACTCCTCGACGGTGTGGTGGAAGTGCACGCGCACGTGCACGCTGCGCGCCGACGCGTGGAACAGGCGGATGCGCCGGCCGCTGAGCTCGACGTGGTGCACGAGGGGCAGCGACCTCAACCACGCGTGGTCGTCGGCGGTCAGCTCCTCGTACCACCAGGTCAGCGCCTCGTCGCGCACCGTGGCCGGGTCGGGCAGGAAGTCGTCCCAGTTGCCGCGGACCGTGACGGCGCAGCGCTCGCGGCTGCGGGCGACGGCAGCCGAGCCGCGGGGACCTTTGCCGACCACGTCGCCCAGGTTGAGGACCGTGCCGATGCCCCGGGCGTCGATGTCCCGCAGCACGGCGTCGAACGCCGTCATGTTGCCGTGCACGTCCGACAGCACCGCGATGCGTTCCACGCCGCCGCTCCTTCCGTCGTCGGCGAGCGTACGGGGCGAGGACCGGCCGCGTCAGGCCGTGCGGGGGCCGACGTGCGTGTGCGCGGCGAGCTCGTGCAGGGCGTCGAGCAGGACACGGTTGAACGCGGCCGGCGCGTGCGAGTTCACGTCGTGCCCCGCACGCGGCACGACGGTGAGACGCGCACCCGGCAGCGCACGCAGGTAGCGCCGCTCGTCCAGACGCAGCGGGTCCCGCCGGCCGTTGACCACCCAGACCGGCAGCAGCAGCCGACTCAGGTCCCGCAGCGGGGAGTAGCCCGCGAGCGCGCTCAGCATGTCGGTGACGACGTGCCACGTCCCCTGCCCGCGTCCCAGCCACCGCGTCACCCGCGTCGACGCGCGCCGGTACAGGTGCAGCGGCTTGCCCTTGATCTCGGTCGAGCAGCCCGCCAGCACGACGCCCGCGAGGCGGTCCTCGTGCCGGCTGGCGTAGGCCAGCGACACGTACCCGCCGAGCGAGAGGCCCACGAGCAGCGGCGGCGCGGGGCACGCCTGGACGGCCTCGTCGATGGCTGCGAGTGCGCCGTCGAGCGTGAAGCGCTCGTCGCTGCGGGTGCCGTGCCCGGGCAGGTCGATCGCGAACGTCGGGTGGCCACCGTGACGCAGCGCGGCCACCTGCGCGTGCCAGATCTCGGACGAGGTCCGGGTGCCGTGCACGAGCACGATGGGCCTGGTGATGGTCGGCCTCCTCTGCGGTGTCGCGTGCCCGGTGATGTCGGCAGCGTGCGCGCCGTCCTCGAGCGCGGCGAGAGGTTAACTCGCGCACCTGGGAACAGGCGTGGAGGAGGCGGACCCTCACCAAGCCCTCACAAACCCTGTGCCCGCGCGGCCGTGCCCCGGCGCCGCTCAGGGCGGGGCGGCGGCGTGCAGCAGGCGTCGGGTCTGCTCGACGTAGCCGCCACCGAACAGCAGGGCGTGCACCGCGACCGGGTACAGCTGGTGCAGCCCGACCCGGTGCCGCCAGCCGCGCCGCAGCGGGTGCACCTCCTGGTAGGCGCCGAGCACGTCGTCCAGGTGCGGCAGCCCGAACAGCGCGAGCATCGCCAGGTCCGTCTCACGGTGCCCGCCGTGCGCCGCGGGGTCGATGAGCGTCGCCCCCTGGGCGGTCCACACCACGTTGCCCTGCCACAGGTCACCGTGCAGCCGCGACGGGGCGTCGCCGTCGTCCCACCGTCCGTCGTGCAGCAGCGCGACGAGCCGGTCGAACGCCGCGTCGTCGTCGCGGGTCGTCAGCCCTGCGTCGCGCAGGGCGGCGGCGACGGGGGAGACGCGGCAGTCGGCGAGGAACGGACCCCAGGTGGCGTACCGGCCCGCGCGCATCGGCAGCGGCGCGTCGAGCGGGCCGAACCAGCCGTCGCCCGGCCACCCGTCGGGCGGGACGCCGAACGCGTCGGCGCCCGCGTCGTGCGTGCGCGCCAGCGCGACGCCGAACGCGCGCGCCGCCTCCCGGTCGGGCGGCACCTGCCGCAGCCGCACCAGATCGAGGTGGTCGTGCGCGACGTCGATCACGTCGACCACGCGAGCCCCGCCCGCGGCGGCGAGCCACCGCAGCCCGGCGGCCTCGCACGCGAAGAACCCCGGCGGCGCGCCGGGACGCGACTTGCGGTGCACCGGCGTCCCGCCCGTCGGACCCGGCCCCGGACGGCTCGCAGGCATGGCCGCACGCTACCGAAGAGCCGCCCCGCGTCATACGGTCGAAGCACACGTACGCCGCACCGGGGGCCCACCACCGCCCTCGCCTTCCGACAGGAGCACCACCATGCAGGTCGGCATCCCGCGCGAGACCAAGAGCGGTGAGCACCGCGTCGCCCTGACCCCGGCGGGCGCGCAGCACCTGGTCGCGGCGGGCCACGAGGTCCTCGTCGAGGCGGGCGCCGGCGCCGGGTCGGCGATCGACGACGCCGACTACGCGGCCGCCGGAGCACGCATCGTCCCCAGCGCGGCCGACGCCTGGTCGGCGTCCCTCGTGTGCAAGGTCAAGGAACCCGAGCCGACCGAGCACGGGTACCTGCGCGACGACCTCACGCTGTTCACGTACCTGCACCTCGCCGCCGATCCCGCCGCGACCGACGCCCTGCTCGCCTCCGGGACCACCGCCATCGCCTACGAGACCGTGCAGCTCCCCGACGGGTCGCTGCCGCTGCTGGCGCCCATGAGCGAGGTCGCCGGCCGGCTGGCCACCCAGGTCGGCGCCTACCACCTCATGCGGGGCCCCGGCGGTCGCGGGGTGCTGCTCGGCGGCGTCCCCGGTGTCGACGGGGCCAAGGTCGTCGTGCTCGGCGCCGGGGTCGTCGGCAGGCACGCCGCCCAGATCGCCGTCGGCATGCGCGCCGACGTCACGGTGCTCGACCTGTCGCTGCCACGCCTGCGCGAGATCGACGACCTGTTCGGCGGACGCGTGCGCGCCCTCGCGTCGTCGACGTGGACGATCGAGCACGAGCTGCTCGACGCCGACCTCGTGATCGGGGCGGTCCTGCTGCCCGGTGCGCGAGCGCCACGCCTCGTGGGCGACGAGCTGGTCTCCCGCATGCGGCACGGGTCCGTCCTGGTCGACGTCGCCGTCGACCAGGGGGGCTGCTTCGAGGGCACCCGCCCCACCACGCACGACGACCCGACCTTCCGCGTGCACGGCTCGCTCTTCTACTGCGTCGCCAACATGCCCGGCGCCGTACCGGTGACCTCGACCCAGGCGCTGACCAGTGCCACGCTGCCGTACCTCGCCGAGCTCGCGGACCGCGGCTGGCGTGCGGCGGCGTCGGACGACCCTGCGCTCGCGGGCGGTCTGACGACGCACGGCGGCCGGCTGCTCAACGAAGCCGTCGCACAGGCGCACGGGCGGGCGTGGACCCCGGTGGCCGACGCGCTCGCGCACGGCTGACGGATCCCCCCCGTGCCCGGGGCACCTGGTCCATGACGAGAGACGGAGGTTCCCCGGTGCGCCGTGCCGATGTGACGGTCCCCGCGCAGGTGGCCCGCTGGCTGGACGCGCGGCACGGTCCGTGGCACGTCGTCGCCGCCGCGTCCTGGCCCAGGGCCGGCTCGCAGGTCTGGCGGCTGCAGGTGCGCGGCTCGGGCGCCTACCTGAAGGTCAGCCCGAACGAGGAGTCGTTCCACCGCGAGCGCTCGGCGCTCACCGAGATGCTCCCGCGCACGTCCGTCCCCACCCAGACCCTGCTCGATGCCGACAGCGCGCTGCGCGTGCTCCTGACCGCTGCGCTCGACGGCGACGTCGTGCGGACGCTCGACCCGCCGCCGCCGGCGCACACCGAGCAGACGATCCACGCGCAGGCGGGTGCGGCCCTGCGGGCCGTCCACGGGCTCGTCCGGTGCGACGACCAGGACGCGGCCGAGCGGGTGCGCGCCGAGCGGGCGTCGTTCCTGGTGTCCCGGGCGCAGGACGACCTGGCGGTGTGCCGGGCACTCCTGTCTCCCGACGAGGTCGGTGCGGTCGCGCTCGCGGAACGCTCGTTCCTCGACGCGTCGCGCGACGGCGAGCTCGGCTACGTCCACGGCGACTTCCAGCCGCGCAACTGGCTCTGGGACGCGGCGGCCGGGCGCACGGCGCTCATCGACTTCGAGGAGGCGACGGCCGGGTTCGTCGTCGAGGACCTCGGATGGCTGTTCGCGACGACCTGGCCGAGTCGCCGTGACCTGGCCGGGGCCTTCCTGGGCGGGTACGGCCGGCCGCTGACGGCGTCCGAGCAGGTCTGCCTCGCCGCGGGCACGGTCCTGGGCAGCCTGGGGCACGTCGCGGACGGCGAGCGGCTCGGCGTCGCGAAGAAGGTGGCCGACGGTCTCGGTGGTCTGCGGGCGGGCTCGGCGGCACTCGCCCGGATGCTCGCCGCGGCCGCGAGCGACGTGACCTGACGGCCAGGGGTGTGCCACGGCGGGCCGACGCGCGGGCCGGGTCCTCCGGGATGTGACGATGGGACCCATGACCTCCGACGTGCTCCCGCTCGACGCCGCCAACCCCTTCGCCCGTGCGTCCGACCTGCCCTACGGGCTGCCGGACTTCCGCGAGCTGCGTGAGGAGCACTACCTGCCCGCGCTGCTCGCCGGCATGGCCGAGGAGCGCGCCGAGGTCGAGGCGATCGCGACCGACCCGAGCGAGCCGACCGTGGCGAACACGCTCGAGGCGCTCGAGCGTTCCGGTCGGCTCCTGCACCGCGTCGCGTCCGCGTTCTACGTCCAGGCGGGCGCCGAGTCGACGCCCGGCCTGCAGGCCGTCGAGGAGGAGGTCGCACCCCTGCTCGCGGCGCACTCCGACGCCATCTGGCTCGACGCGCGGCTGCACGCACGGGTCGAGGCGCTCGCCGCCCGCATCGAGGCGGACGGCGTGCAGCTCGCACCCGACACGGCCTGGCTGCTGCACCGCACCCGCACGCGGTTCACGCGTTCCGGCGTCGGCCTGGACGAGGCGGACCAGCAGCGGCTGCGGGCGATCAACGCGGAGATCACGTCGCTCGACGCGGCCTTCGGGCGCCTGCTGCTCGCGGGGGCCAACGCCGCGGCGGTCCTCGTGACCGACGAGGCGGAGCTGGACGGCCTGCCGGACGACGCCCGCGACGCCGCGGCGCAGGCCGCGGCCGCACGCGGCGACGAGGGTGCGTGGCTGATCGAGCTGCAGCTGCCCACGCAGCAGTCGGTCCTGTCGCTGCTGCGCGACCGCGGGCTGCGCGAGCGCGTCATGACCGCGTCGCTCGGCCGCGGCGCGACCGGCGACGAGAACGACACGCGCAGCACCCTGCTGGGGCTCGTGCGCCTGCGTGCGGAGCGTGCCCGCCTGCTCGGCTTCGAGCACCACGCGGCCTACGTGGCCGCGGACGCGACGGCCGGCTCCGCGCAGGCCGTCGAGGAGATGCTCGTGCGCCTGGCGCCCGCGGCCGTGGCCAACGCCCGCGCCGAGGCCGCCGACCTCGAGCGGGCCCTGCAGGCCGACCACCCGGGTGCCTCGCTCGAGCCGTGGGACTGGGCCTATTACGCGGGACGCGTCCGGCAGGAGCGCCGTGCGCTCGACGAGGCGGAGCTGCGCCCCTACCTCGAGCTCGAGCGCGTCCTCGCGGACGGGGTGTTCCGCGCCGCGAACGCGCTGTACGGGCTGACGTTCGCGGAGCGCCACGACCTCGTCGGGTACCACCCCGACGTGCGCGTGTTCGAGGTGTTCGACGCCGACGGCACGGGCCTCGGCCTCTTCCTGGGGGACTGGTGGACGCGGCCCGCCAAGCGCGGCGGGGCCTGGATGAACTCGCTCGTCGACCAGTCGACCCTGCTGGGGGAGGCGCCGGTCGTCGTCAACAACCTCAACGTCCCCAAGCCGCCGCCCGGGCAGCCGACGCTGCTCACCTGGGACGAGGTCATCACGATGTTCCACGAGTTCGGGCACGCGCTGCACGGCCTGCTGTCGGCCGTGCGGTACCCGTCGCAGTCGGGCACCAGCGTGCCGCGGGACTTCGTGGAGTACCCGTCGCAGGTCAACGAGATGTGGGCGTGGGACACCGAGGTCCTGCAGTCGTTCGCCGTGCACCACGAGACCGGTGAGCCGATGCCGCAGGAGTGGGTGCGGACCATGCTCGCCGGGCGTCAGGACGGTGAGGGGTTCGCCACGACCGAGTACCTCGCGGCGGCGCTGCTCGACCAGGCCTGGTACCGGCTGGCGCCCGAGGCCGTGCCGACGGCCCCCGAGGAGGTCGAGGAGTTCGAGGCCCGGGCGCTGCGCGACGCGGGCGTCGACCTGCGCACGGTGCCGCCGCGGTACCGCACGACGTACTTCAACCACATCTTCGGGTCCGGCTACTCCGCGGGGTACTACGCGTACATCTGGTCCGAGGTGCTCGACGCCGACACGGTCGAGTGGTTCGCCGAGAACGGTGGGCTGCGGCGCGGGAACGGTGACGCGTTCCGGACGCGGCTGCTGGGCCGTGGCGGGTCGATCGACCCGCTGCAGGCGTTCCGCGACCTGCGGGGGCGCGACCCGCACATCGAGCCGCTGCTGGCGCGGCGCGGACTGGCGGCGGCGCAGTGACCGCGGCCGGCACGCGGCCCCCGACCGCGCAGGACGAGGTCGTCGACCTCTGCCGCGACCTGATCCGCATCGACACCACCAACCCCGGCGACGGCACGGGGCCGGGGGAGCGGGAGGCCGCCGAGTACGTCGTCGGCCTGCTGCAGGACGTCGGGCTGGAGCCCGAGCTGTTCGAGAGCGCACCGGGCCGCGCCAACGTCGTCGTCCGCCTCGAGGGTGCCGACCCCTCGCGTCCCGCGCTCGTCGTGCACGGGCACCTCGACGTCGTCCCCGCGCACGCGCCGGACTGGTCGGTCGACCCCTTCGCAGCCGAGGTGCGCGACGGGCTCGTGTGGGGTCGCGGCGCCGTCGACATGAAGGACATGGACGCGATGGTGCTCGCGGTCGTGCGGCAGATGGTCCGGGAGGGCCGCCGCCCGGCGCGGGACGTCGTCCTCGCGATGTTCGCCGACGAGGAGGCGGGCGGCCGGTTCGGGGCCCACTGGGCCGTGGAGCACCGACCCGAGCTCTTCGCCGGGGCGACCGAAGCGATCAGCGAGGTCGGCGGGTTCTCGGTCGACGTCGCCGGGCAGCGCGTCTACCTCCTGCAGACCGCGGAGAAGGGGCTCGCGTGGCTCCGGCTCGTCGCCGAGGGGCGGGCCGGGCACGGCAGCCAGGTCAACACGGACAACGCCGTGACCCACCTGGCCGCGGCCGTCGCCCGCATCGGTGAGCACGCGTGGCCGCTGCAGCTCACCCCGACGGTCCGCGCGCTGCTCACGGGCGTGGCCGACCTCACCGGCCTGCCGTTCGACCCCGAGGACCCCGACGCGGTGGACGCGCTGGTCGATGCGCTGGGGCCGGCGTCACGGTTCGTCGGCGCCACGCTGCGGCACTCGACGAACCCGACCCGCCTCGCGGCGGGTTACAAGGAGAACGTCATCCCCGGCTCCGCCACCGCCGCGGTCGACGGGCGCTTCCTGCCCGGCCTGTCCGCCGAGTTCGACGCGACGGTCGCACGCCTCGCGGGTCCGCACGTGCGCGTCGAGGACCTCGTGCGGGACACCGGCCTGGAGGCGCCGTCCGAGGGCGCGCTCGTCGACGCGATGGTGGCGGCCGTCGTGGCGGAGGACCCCGGGGCGCACGTCCTGCCCTACATGCTCTCCGGCGGGACGGACAACAAGTCGCTGTCGCTGCTCGGCATCACGGGGTACGGGTTCGCGCCGTTGCGCCTGCCGTCGGACCTGGACTTTGCCGGCATGTTCCACGGCGTGGACGAGCGTGTCCCGGTCGACGCGCTGCGCTTCGGCACACGGGTCCTCGACCGCCTGCTCGCGACCTGCTGACCAGCGCGAGGGTCGCCCGCACGACGAGGTGGCCGGGAGGCGGGGGTGGGCGTCAGACGGAGGTGTCCGCGAGCGTGGAGCGGACCCGGATGATCTTGCGTCGGAGCCACACCCGCCTCTCGCCGCCGGCGTAGAGGCGCAGCCGGGCGAGCTCCCAGCGGCCGTACTCGGCCTCGTCGGTGAGCATGCGCCGCGCGTCCCCGCCGGACGTCGTCGCGGGGATCCGCAGCACGCGGTACTCCCACTGGCCGCCGTGCGCGTCCCACTCGCTGCGCCGCTCGCGTGCCGGACTGTCCGTCATCGCCCACCTCGTCCCGTCGGTCGGGTCCTGACGTCGCGTCAGGAGCGCCTGTCGGCGCCGCTGCGGTGCCATTGTGCCCCGGGCGGCGCTACGGTTCATCGCATGACCGTGGACCCGCGCGCTGCCCTCGACCGACTGGTCGCCGCCCTCGAGGCGCACTACGCCGCAGTCGTGGGTAAGAACGGTGAGGACGACCCCGCCGTGGACGACGCGTACGACGTCCTGGCCGACGCGTTCGAGGTGTACGACGACGCACTGGGCACTGTCCACGGCGAGGCGACCCCGTTCTACCTCGGTGAGGACGAGGACGACGACGAGCACGACGACGAGGACGACGACGACGAGGACGACGACGACGACGAGGACGACGACGACGACATCGAGGTCGTCGACCGCGTCTGAGGTCGCGTCCCTGCCCCCGGCCAGTCCGGGTCGAGGCCGACGAGCGCCCTAGCGCTCCGGGTAGCCCGCGCTCGGTGCCGTGAGCTCGTCGAGCACCACGACGATCTCGGGCGGCAGGCGCAGGTCGTGCACGGTCAGCGCACCGCGCAGCTGCGCAGCCGTGCGGGCCCCGACGATCGCGCCGGCCACCCCCGGCCGGGACGTCACCCACGCGAGGGCGACCTCCAGCGGCGTGCGATCCAGCCCTGACGCCGCCATGACGACCGCGTCCACGACCCCGGCCGCGTCGGCCGTGAGGTACGGCTGCACGAACCCCGCGAGGTGCGCGGAGGCCGCGCGTGAGTCCGACGGGATCGTGCGGCGGTACTTGCCCGTCAGCACGCCGCGTCCCAGCGGCGACCACGCGAGCAGCCCGGCACCCAGCGCGGCGCACGCCGGCAGCACCTCGCGTTCGACCCCGCGCTGCAGGAGCGAGTACTCCGCCTCGACGGCCGCCAGACCGGGGTCGGGCTCGAGGAGCGTGGCGGCGCGAGCGACCTGCCACCCGGCGTGGTTCGACAGGCCCACGTAGCGGGCCTTGCCGACCTGCACGGCGTGGCGCAGCGCCGAGACGGTCTCCTCCAGCGGCGTGCGCGGGTCGGGCGTCGCGAGCCACAGGTCGACGCGGTCGGTGCGCAGGCGGCGCAGCGACGCGTCGAGGCTGTCGAGCAGGGCGCCGCGCGAGGCATCGACCATCCCGCCCTCCGCCGTGCGGCGCACGCCCGCCTTGGTGCAGATGACGACGTCCTCGCGGTCGACGACCTCACCGAGCAGGGTGCCCAGGAGCGACTCCGCGCCGCCGTCGGCGTACGCGGCCGAGGTGTCGACGAGCGTGCCGCCCGCCTCGACGAAGTCGCGCAGCTGCTCGGCGGCCTCGTGGTCGTCGGTGTCGCGGCTCCACGTCAACGTGCCCAGACCCAGCGACGAGACGCGCAGGCCGGTGCGGCCCAGACGGCGGTGCTCCATGAGGCGTCACCCTAGCCGCGCCGGGCGCACGTCCGGAGACCGACGGGCCGCGCGCCGGGACCGGGACGACACCGCTATCGTTGCCCCTCGTGGCAACGGGCATCGGTACGGGCGAGGCGATCTTCCTGGGGCTGGTCCAGGGGCTGACCGAGTTCCTGCCGGTCTCCTCCAGCGCCCACCTGCGCATCTTCGGCGAGCTCGTCGGGTCCGGTGACCCCGGTGCCGCGTTCACGGCGATCACCCAGCTGGGCACCGAGACCGCGGTGCTCCTGTACTTCCGCCGCGACATCAAGCGCATCGCCCTGGCGTGGTGGGCCGCCGTGCGCGGCGCCTACGGCACCGACTGGCGCTCGCGTGCGGGCATGCCCGCCGGGCAGCCGTCGGACCGCGACGCGCTCATGGCGTGGTTCATCGCGCTCGGCTCGGTGCCGATCGTCGTGCTGGGCCTGGCGTTCCAGGACGCCATCGAGCGCCCCTTCCGCAACCTGTGGCTCGTGGCGCTGACGCTCGCGGGGTTCGCCCTCGTCCTCGGCTGGGCGGACCGTCGCGGCGCCAAGACGCGGCGGCTCGAGGAGCTGACGCCCAAGCACGCGGTGGCCTTCGGGTTCTGGCAGGCGCTCGCGCTCGTCCCCGGGGTGTCGCGCTCGGGCGGCACGATCACCGGTGGTCTGCTCATGGGCTACACCCGGGAGGCCGCGGCGCGGTACTCGTTCCTGCTCGCCATCCCCGCGGTCTTCGGATCGGGGCTGTTCCAGCTCGTCAAGAGCGTGGGCGACTTCGGGCAGGCCGGTACCCCGGGGTTCGGGGCGACGCTCATCGCGACGCTCGTGGCGTTCGTCGTCGGGTACGTCGTGATCATCGCGTTCCTCAAGATCGTCTCGACCTTCAGCTACGCGCCGTTCGTGTACTACCGGCTCGGTCTCGCGCTGCTCGTCGTGCTCCTGCTGCTCACCGGTGTGCTCGAGCCGGTGACGGCCCCCGCGAACGCCTGACGCGGCTCACAGCCACCCCGAGCGCCGGAAGGCCCGCCACAGGGCCAGGCACGAGCTGGACGTCGGGCCCCAGGTCCACGCGGGCATGCGGCCGGTCGCGGTCGTCGTGCCGGAGGTGCCGGTCGAGCAGGGAGCGGTCCGCCCCGGGGGCCTCCCCGGGCGTCTCGTCGGCCGTCGGCCGGGCTGGCACCAGCCCGTCGTGCGCCGAGGGGGCAGCTCCCGGCGGTTAGGCTTCCGGCGTGCTCACCTGGCCCGCCCCGCAGATCCCTCGGCTCCCCGGGACCGGTGAGCCGGTCCGGGTGCTGGACACCTCGACCGGCCAGGTCGTCGTGGCGGCGCCGGGCCGCGACGCCCGGCTCTACGTGTGCGGCATCACCCCGTACGACGCGACGCACCTCGGCCATGCCGCCACGTACGTCGCCTTCGACGTGCTGGGGCGTGCGTGGCGCGACGCGGGGCAGCAGGTCACGTACGCGTCGAACGTGACGGACGTCGACGACCCGCTGCTCGAGCGCGCCACGGCCGTCGGCGTCGACTGGCGCACCCTCGCCGCCGAGCAGACCGCACTGTTCGCGTCGGACATGGCTGCCCTCGGCGTCGTGCCGCCCGACGTGTACCGCGGGGTCGTCGAGTCGGTCCCGGAGGTCGCCGCGGCGGTCGAGCTCCTCCTGGCGCGCGGCGCGGCCTACCGGATCGCGTCACCCGACGGCGGCGACGACGTGTACGCCGACCTGTCCGCGGACCCGGCGTTCGGTTCCGTCGCGCGGCTCGACGAGGCGGCGATGCTGGCGCTCAGCGCCGAGCGCGGCGGCGACCCCGACCGCCCGGGCAAGCGCTCACCGCTCGACCCGCTGCTGTGGCGCGCCGAGCGCCCTGGCGAGCCGGCCTGGGACACCCCCGGGCTGGGGCGTGGCCGTCCCGGGTGGCACATCGAGTGCTCGGTGATCGCGCGCGACGGACTGGGTGTGCCGTTCGACGTGCAGGGCGGCGGGTCCGACCTGGCGTTCCCGCACCACGAGTGCAGCACGTCGCACCTGCGCCTGCTGGACGCCGGGGAGTCGGCGCGCACGCACGTGCACACCGGGATGGTGGGGTACGAGGGCCACAAGATGAGCAAGTCCCGCGGCAACCTCGTGCTCGTCTCCCGGCTGCTCGCGGACGGGGTCGAGCCCATGGCCATCCGCCTCGCCGTGCTCGCGCACCGCTACCGGGACGACTGGGAGTGGACCGACGAGGGCCTCGCAGCGGCGCAGCAGCGGGTCGTGACCTGGCGCCGCGCGCTGTCCGGCAACGGTGGACCCGACGCGGCCCCGGTCCTCGCCGGCGTCCGCGCCGCCGTCGCGGACGACCTCGACACGCCGCGCGCGCTCGCGCTCGTCGACGCCTGGGCCGCGACCGCGATCGCCGGTGAGGTGGAGTTCCACGAGGGCGCGCCGGGTGTCGTGGCCCGCACGATCGACGCGCTGCTGGGCGTGCGGATGTGACGACCCCCTGCGGGTGACCGCGGGGCGGCCGATCAGCCGCCGGTGCCCTTGTCCCGCCGACGCAGGTAGCGCTCGAACTCCTGCGCGATGGCCTCACCGCTCGCCTCCGGGAGCTCGGCGGTGTCCTTGGCCTCCTCGAGCTGGCGCACGTACTCACCGATCTCGGAGTCCTCACCGGCCAGCTCGTCGACCCCCAGCTGCCACGCCGTCGCGTCCTCCGGGAGCTCCGCGAGCGGGACCGGCTCACCGATGAGCGCCTCGATGCGGTGCAGGATCGCGAGCGTCGCCTTGGGCGAGGGGGGAGCCGCGACGTAGTGCGGCACCGCGGCCCACAACGACAGCGCCTGCATGCCGCGCGCGGCGGCCTCGTGCTGCAGCACCCCGACGATGCCCGTCGGACCCTCGTACGTGTTCGGCTCCAGGCCCATCAGCTCGCGGACGTGCGCGTCCTCGCTCGTCGCGTTGACCGGGATCGGGCGCGTGTGCGGCACGTCGGCGAGCAGCGCACCGACGGTGACGATGGTCCGGACGCCCAGGCCGGCGGCGATGTCGAGCAGCTCCCCGCAGTAGCGCCGCCACCGCAACGACGGCTCGATGCCGTGGACCAGTACCACCTGGCGCCCCGATCGCGGGGTCGTCGCGACCGCCACCGCGGTCGTCGGCCACGTGATCTCGCGCGTCCCGTCGGGCCCCAGGCCGACCACGGGTCGGTTCACCTGGAAGTCGTGGTACTCCTCGGGATCCAGCTCGTCGACCTGCTCGGCACCCCACACGTCGTGCAGGTGCTCCAGCGCCGTCGTCGCGGCGCTGCCCGCGTCGTTCCACCCTTCGAAGGCCGCGAGCATGACGGTCTCACGGGCCGGCAGGTCGGGGGCTGCGTCCTCGTTCACCGTCCCAGCCTAGGGCGCGCGCGCCTTCGTGGCCGGACGTCGCGAGCGCCCGGGCGCGCGCAGGTACGCTCGAGCGACCGTCCGACGGCTGACCGCACGCACCAGGAGACCGCTCTGAGCACGCTCGCCGACCGCACGACCGCCGCCCGCGCCCAGGTTCGCGACACGCCCGAGCGGGTGCTCCCGGCGGCGGTGCTGTGGGACATGGACGGCACGCTGATCGACACCGAGCCGTACTGGATGGCAGCCGAGATCGAGCTCGTCGAGGCGCACGGCGGGGTGTGGACCCGGGAGCAGGCGATCGCGATGATCGGCCGCTCGATGGACGCCTGCGCCGCGCTGCTGCAGGCCGCGGGCGTCGGACTGTCGGTCGCCGAGATCGCCCACGCGCTCAACTCCTCCGTGCGCGCCGCCGTCGCCGCCGGGATCCCGTGGCAGACGGGCGCGCACGACATCCTGCGTGCGCTGCACGCCGCGGGCGTGCCGCAGGCGCTCGTGACCTCGTCGTTCGAGGTCGTGGCGGTGCCCTTCGCGCGCACCGTGGGGCTGTTCGACGTCGTGGTCAGCGGCGACACCGTCACCCGCCCCAAGCCGGACCCGGAGCCGTACCTGACCGCGGCCCGGCTCCTGGGCGTCGACATCATGGACTGCGTGGCGTTCGAGGACTCCCGCTCGGGTGTGGCGTCGGCCGCGGCGAGCGGGGCGCGGGTCGTCGCCGTCGACTCCCACGTCGTGCTGGACCCGCCGGCGGAGGTCTCGCGCACGTCGTCGCTGGAGAGGATCGGCCTCGACACGATCGCGCGCATCGCGCGTGGTGAGGTGCTGGACCTGCGCGACCGCGCCTGACGCGCGCCGGTGGCGTCAGCCGGCCGGCGAGGGCGTCACCCCGATCGCGCGTTCCACCGCCCCCTCCGGCACCGGTGGAGGCGTCCCGCCGAACGACGGGCACCGGTCGCGGAACGAGCACCAGTCGCACAGCCGCGAGGGGCGCGGGCGCCAGTCGCCCGAGCGGGCGGTGTCCTCGATGCCCGCCCAGATCGACCGCACCCGTGCCTCGAGCGTGTGCATCTCGGACTCGGTCGGCTCGTGGCTCACCACCACGCCGTCGCCGAGGTACGCGAGCTGGAGCCGCTTCGGCAGCACGCCACGCGTCCGCCACACGACGTACGCGTAGAACCGCATCTGGAACAGCGCCGAGCTCTCGTACCCGGCGCGGGGGGAGCGGCCCGTCTTGTAGTCCACGACACGCACCCAGCCGTTCGGTGCGACGTCCACGCGGTCGACGACGCCCCGCAGCCGCGGTCCGCCGTCGAGGTCGTGGCGCACCTGGAGCTCGCGGGCCCGGGGCTCGAGCCGCGTCGGGTCCTCGAGGGTGAACCAGGTGGCCAGCAGCCGCTCGGCGCCCGCGAGGAACTCCTCGCGCTCGGCGTCGGTCGTGTGCAGGTCCACGCACCGGGGGTCCTGCTCCAGCACCTCCGCCCAGCGCTCGGGCAGCGCGGCGCACGCCGCCTCGAGCGTCCGCTCCGCGGCCGGCAGGTCGAAGAGCTTCTCGAGGACGGCGTGCACGAGCGTCCCGCGAGCCGCCGCGGGTGACGCTGGCTCGGGCAGGCGGTCGACGGCGCGGAAGCGGAACAGCAGGGGGCACTGCAGGTAGTCGTTGGCGCGCGACGGCGAGAGCCCCGGGACCCGCGGCTCCTCGGCCGCGGTGCCGACGGCGTCCGAGGCCCCCGTCACCGGCGCCGGCCCGTCGGTCGGCGGGTCCACGGGCGTTCGGTCCTGCTGGGTGTCCACGCTCACACGACGAGCGTAGGCGCCACCCCCGACACCCCTGGCCGGTCGCGGTCGGCCACCGCCGTGGCGGCGGGTGCGGGAGCGCTGGAACGTAGGCTGACGGACGTGAGCTCACCGCGACCCCCGCGTCCCTCCGGCTGGGTGCTCGGGCACGTCGCCGGCGCACCCGTCGTCCTGGCCCCCAGCTGGCTGCTCGCGGCGGTCGTGCTGACGCTGGTCTTCGCGCCGAGCGTGCAGACCTGGACGGGGGGCGGGGGTGCGCTGCCGTACGTCGTGGCCCTCGTGTTCGTCGTCCTGCTGTTCGCGTCCGTGCTCGTCCACGAGCTCGCGCACGGTCTGGTCGCCAAGGCGCGGGGCCAGCAGCCGCACGCCTTCGTGCTCACGCTGTGGGGCGGGCACACCACGTTCGGCGGTGCGGCGGCCACCCCGGGGACGAGCGCGCTCGTCGCGGTCGTCGGACCCGTCGCCAACCTCGTCCTCGCGGGCGGCTTCATGCTGGTCGCGGACCACGCGGTGCCCGACGGCACGCTGCTGCAGACGGTGCTGTGGGCCGGGGCCGTCGCCAACGGGTTCGTCGGCCTGTTCAACCTCGTGCCGGGGCTCCCGCTCGACGGCGGCCGCATCCTCGAGGCCGCCGTGTGGGCGGCGACGCGGGACCGCCACCGCGGCAGCGTGGTCGCGGGGTGGACCGGGCGCGTCGTCGCGGTCGGCGTCGTGCTCGTCGTGCTCGTCCGGCCGTGGCTCGCCGGCGTCACGCCCGACCTCGCCTCGGTGGCCTGGGCCGCCCTCATCGGCGCGTTCCTGTGGTCCGGTGCGTCGGCCGCCGTGCGGGCCGGGCGGACGGGCCGCGTCGTGGACTCGCTCACGCTGCAGACCATCGGCCGGCCGGCCGTCGTCGTCGGTGCGCAGGCGTCGCTCGCGCAGGCGCGGGAGACGGCTTCCGCGGCGCACACGTCGGACGTCGTCGTGCTCGCACCCGACGGTCGCCCTGCGGCGTACGTCGACACCGAGGCCGCTGCGCGCGTCCCGGCGGAGCTGGCCGGCACGACGACCGTCCTGGCCGTCTCGACCCCCCTGCCCGTCGGCGCGGTCGTCGACGGGTCGCTGACGGGGGACGCGCTGCTGCGCGGCCTGTCCGCGGCGTCGGCGCACGGCCCCGTTGTCGCCGCCGTCGTCGACGGGCGGGTGGTGGCGCTCGTGCGCACGCGCGACGTCGTCGCGGCGCTGCGAGGGTGACGCGCGCACGGCACCTAGACTCGGCGCCCGTGACCACCCACGACGCCGCCGCACCCGCACCGACCGGGGCCGCCCAGCGGCGCGGACCCTTCCGCGCCGGGGAGCGCGTGCAGCTCACCGACCCGAAGGGCCGGCTGCACACCATCACCCTGCAGCCGGACGGCAGCTTCCACACGCACCGCGGCTACCTGCGGCACAGCGAGCTCATCGGGGAGTCCGAGGGCGTGGTCGTGCAGAACACGTCGGGCATCGAGTACCTCGCGCTGCGGCCCCTGCTGGCGGACCACGTCCTGTCGATGCCGCGGGGCGCGGCCGTCGTCTACCCCAAGGACGCCGGGCAGATCGTCACCATGGGCGACGTCTTCCCCGGGGCGACCGTCGTGGAGGCGGGCGTGGGCTCCGGTGGTCTGACGCTCTCGCTGCTGCGTGCGGTCGGCGACGCGGGCCGGCTGGTGTCGATCGAGCGACGCGAGGACTTCGCGGCGATCGCCCGGGGCAACGTCGAGTCGTTCTTCGGCGGTCCCCACCCCGCGTGGGACCTGCGCCTCGGCGACCTCGCCGACGTCCTGCCGACGGCTGCCGGCCCCGGCGAGGTCGACCGCGTCGTGCTCGACATGCTGGCCCCCTGGGAGAACCTCGACGTGGTGGCCGACGCCCTCGCGCCGGGTGGGGTGCTGGTCTGCTACGTCGCGACGACGACGCAGCTGTCCCGCCTGGCCGAGGACGTGCGCAGCGACGGGCGTTACACCGAGCCCGAGGCGTGGGAGTCCATGGTCCGCGGGTGGCACCTGGAAGGGCTCGCGGTCCGCCCGCAGCACCGCATGATCGGGCACACCGGTTTCCTCCTGACGACCCGTCGCCTCGCCGACGGGGTCGAGCCGCCGCACCGCAAGCGGCGCCCCGCCAAGGGCTCGTACCCCGTCGCGGACGACGGCGCGCCCGCCACCGACACCGAGCTGTGGTCGCCCGAGGCGATGGGGGAGCGCGAGACGTCGGCCAAGAAGATCCGCCGGGCGCGCCGCGAGCTCCACGTGGCGCCCGAGGACCTCGGCCCGCAGGGGCCCGCCACGGCCGAGTGACCAGCAGGTGCGCCCTCACCGTGCCGCAGCAGGGTGGGTGTCCACGCTGCGGGACGCTGCCGCCGCACGCGGCGCGGCCCGCGCGGAGTGTTGACACGGGCGGTTAGGGTCGTCTGACCAGCAGGCACAGCGACGTGCACGGTGCACCGCACGACGGTGCACCGCGACGCGGAACGGAGGCCGATCACATGACCGAACCCGTTGCCCCTGGACGTGACCTGCAACGCGAGCTGGCGGTGCTCGCCGCGAAGAACGAACGGCTCAGCGAGGCCCTGGTCGCCGCGCGTGAGCAGATCCTCGAGCTGAAGCGGCAGGTGGACGACCTCGCCAAGCCGCCGGGAACCTACGCGACGTTCCTCGGTGCGCGCGCGGACGGCTCGGTCGACATCGTCTCCGCGGGCCGCAAGATGCACGTCGGCGCGAGCCCGACCCTCGACGTGCACCACCTGCGCCCCGGCCAGGAGGTCATGCTCAACGAGGCGCTCACGGTCGTCGAGGCCGGCGGCTACGAGAAGGTCGGTGAGATCGTCACCGTCAAGGAGATGCTGGGCGAGGGCCGTGCCCTGGTCGTCGGGCGCGGTGACGAGGAGCGGGTCGTCCGGTTCGCCGGTCAGGTCGCCGACAGCGGCGTGCGCGTGGGCGACGCCCTGACGATCGACGCGCGCAGCGGGTTCGTGTTCGAGGTCATCCCGCGGGCCGAGGTCGAGGAGCTGGTCCTCGAGGAGGTCCCGGACATCGACTACACCGACATCGGTGGCCTCGGACCCCAGATCGAGGCGATCCGCGACGCCGTCGAGCTGCCCTTCCTGCACCCCGAGCTGTTCCGCGAGCACGGCCTCAAGCCGCCCAAGGGCGTGCTGCTGTACGGCCCGCCCGGGTGCGGCAAGACGCTGATCGCGAAGGCCGTCGCGCACTCGCTCGCGGCGACCGCCGCATCGGCGCGTGGTGAGGACGCTGCCGACGCGCGCTCGTTCTTCCTCAACGTCAAGGGACCGGAGCTGCTCAACAAGTACGTGGGTGAGACCGAGCGGCACATCCGCCTGATCTTCGCCCGGGCGCGGGAGAAGGCGTCGCAGGGCCACCCCGTCGTCGTCTTCTTCGACGAGATGGAGTCGCTGTTCCGGACGCGCGGCACGGGTGTCTCCAGCGACGTCGAGACGACGATCGTGCCGCAGCTGCTCTCGGAGATCGACGGCGTCGAGCGTCTCGACAACGTCATCGTGATCGGGGCGTCGAACCGGGAGGACATGATCGACCCCGCGATCCTGCGGCCCGGGCGGCTCGACGTGAAGATCAAGATCGAGCGGCCCGACGCCGAGGGTGCGCGGGAGATCTTCGCGAAGTACCTGACGCCGGACCTGCCGATCCACGGTGACGACCTCGCCGAGCACGGCGGGTCGGGACAGGCCGCCGTCGAGGCGATGATCTCGCGGGTCGTCGAGCGCATGTACTCGGAGGCCGACGAGAACCGGTTCCTCGAGGTCACGTACGCCAGCGGCGACAAGGAGGTCCTGTTCTTCAAGGACTTCAACTCCGGGGCGATGATCCAGAACGTCGTCGACCGCGCGAAGAAGTCGGCGATCAAGGACCTGCTCTCCACGGGGCAGCGCGGCATCCGGGTCGACCACCTGCTGTCGGCCTGCGTCGACGAGTTCAAGGAGAACGAGGACCTGCCGAACACGACCAACCCCGACGACTGGGCGCGGATCTCCGGCAAGAAGGGCGAGCGGATCGTCTTCATCCGCACGATCGTCCAGGGCAAGAAGGGCGTCGACGCCTCGCGGACCATCGAGAACGTGACGAGCACCGGTCAGTACCTGTGACCTGCCGCGCGTGACGGCGCGCGGCGAGGTCCGGTGTCCTGGCACTCGGGCACGTGACGCCGGTCGGCTGCGCGGCGCCTAGGGTGGGCGCCGTGACCGTGCGGCGCGTGATGGGGATCGAGACGGAGTACGGCGTCCTGCAGCCGGGACGTCCTCTCGCCAACCCGATGCTCCTGTCCAGCCACGTCGTGGCCGTGCACGCCACGACGCGGGAGGCCGGTCGTTCACGCGCGCGCTGGGACTACGACGACGAGGACCCGCTGCACGACGCGCGCGGGTTCCACCTGCAGCGCGCGTCCGCGCACCCCTCGATGCTCACCGACTCGCCGACCGTCCCGGCGCCCTCCGGCGACGGACCCCAGGACATGCCGCGCTCCGACGTCGAGGAGTACGAGGACCCGGGCGCGGCCAACGTCATCCTCACGAACGGCGCGCGGCTGTACGTGGACCACGCGCACCCCGAGTACTCCTCGCCCGAGGTGACGACGCCGCTCGACGCGGTGCGCTGGGACCGGGCCGGCGAGCTGGTCATGCTCGACTCGGTGCGCCGGCTTGCCGCCAGCCCTGCCCTGCCGGACGTGACCCTGTACAAGAACAACGTCGACGGCAAGGGGGCGACGTACGGCACCCACGAGAACTACCTCGTCGACCGTGCCGTGCCGTTCACCGACCTGGTCGCCAGGCTCACGCCGTTCCTCGTGACGCGCCAGGTGTTCACGGGGGCCGGCCGTGTAGGGCTGGGGCAGCGCGGTGAGCACCCCGGGTTCCAGCTGTCGCAGCGCGCCGACTACATCGAGGCCGAGGTCGGCCTGGAGACGACGTTGCGCCGTCCCATCGTCAACACGCGCGACGAGCCGCACGCGGACCCGGCGCGCTGGCGCCGCCTGCACGTCATCATCGGCGACGCGACGATGCTCGAGGTCGCGACGTACCTGAGGCTCGGCACGACGTCGCTCGTCCTGTGGCTCGTCGAGCAGGCGGAGGCGGGCGGAGCGGCCCGCAGGATCGCCTCGGCGGTCGACCGGCTCGCGCTGCGCGACCCCGTCGCGGCCGTCCACCGGGTCAGCCACGACCTGTCGCTCACGGAACGCCTCGAGCTGGTCGACGGGAGGCGGCTCACGGCGTTGGAGGTCCAGGCCGAGTACCTGGGCGCCGTGCGGGACGCGCTCGACGCCGTCGGCGACGGCCCGGACGAGCAGACGTCGGACGTCCTCGACCGGTGGGAGTCGCTGCTGCGCCGCCTCGGTGACGAGCCGGCGTCGTGCGCCCGGGAGGTGGAGTGGCTCGCGAAGCTGCGCCTGCTGGACGGCATGCGGCGGCGGGACCACCTGGCGTGGGACCACCCGCGCCTGGCCGCGGTCGACCTGCAGTGGTCCGACGTGCGGCCCGAACGTGGCCTGTACCACCGGCTCGCCGCGGCCGGTGCCGTCGAGCTCCTGGTCACGCCGGAGCAGGTCGAGGACGCGGTCCGGCACCCCCCGCAGGACACGCGGGCGTACTTCCGCGGTGAGGCCGTCGCGCGCTACGGCGCGCAGATCTCGGCGGCGAGCTGGGACTCCGTGGTCTTCGACGTGCCCGGCACCCAGACGTTGCAGCGCGTGCCCATGAGGGACCCGCTGCGGGGCACACGCGCGCACGTCGGCGAGCTGCTCGACCGCAGCCCGGACGCGCGGTCCCTGCTGGCGGCACTCGGCGGCTGAGGCGCGCGCCTACGGACGTCAGCGCATCTCACGGACGAACCGCACCGCCTCACGGGCCTGCTGCGCGCGGCGCTCGTACGTCACGCCCAGCCCCAGCACCAGGGCCCCGCCCACCGCGAGCAGGACCCAGCCGTCGACGGCCGCCAGCGCACCGGCGGCGAGCGGGCTCAGGACGACGACGAGCGTGGTCAGCACGGCCGCGGCGCCGAGCAGGAGCGGGGCCTGCCAGCGGCGGACCGCACCGGCGACCACCACGACGACACCGAGAACCAGCAGCGTGGTGACACGCCACCCGGTGGGAGCCACCACGAGGCCCGTGAGCGGTGCCCCGAGGGCCAGGCCCAGCGGTGGTCCCAGCGTCGGCCACGACGCGGACGGGGGCTCCCGGTGCAGGCGCCGCACGCCCAGCGCGAGCGCGAGCAGACCGAGCACCGTCCACGGCACGTCCGCCGGCTCCGGCCCGCCGCGCAGGGCGAGCGCGGTCGTCGCGAGGAAGGCGACCCCGAGCCCCAGCCACGTGCCGACCCGGTCGCGAGCCCACCACGCGAGCGCGCCACCACCCGCGAGCACGAGCACGCCCCGCAGGGTGCCGAGCACGGAGACGTCGACGGCGAGCACGGAGGGGAGCGCGAGGAGCGCGACCAGGGTCGTGCGCAGCGCCGGACCGACGGGTCCGGCACGCCACGTCCGCGCGTGGTGCAGCGCGACGAGCCACGTCAGGGCGGCCACGAGCTCGACCCGCAGGAGGGACGCGGCGGGGGAGGTGTCCCCGGGACGCAGCGCGGCAGCCCACGGGCCGGCCACCACGACGAGCAGTGCGGTCCCCGTCAGCACCCACGGGACGTCCGCGGCATGCAGCCGTCCGGAGCGGTGCGCCGGCGGCGGGTCCACCGTCGATACCTGAGGGCGCCCGATGCGGGCAAGCGTCAGGAGCACAGCCGCCGTGGCGCCCCACAGCAGGAGACGCAGGTCCGCCCCGCGCACGAGCGCCGACGGGAGCAGCGCGAGCGCGCCGACCGCGGCCCACGCCAGGGGCACCTGGCCGCGCCGTGCCGTCAGTGCCACCGCGGTGAGCGTCACGAGCCCGCCGACGAGCAGCGGCAGGTCCTCGGCGGTGCCGAGCGCGACCACCCGCGCGTGCGACGCCAGGACGGCCGTCGCCGCGGCCACCGCAGCAGCCGTGAGCAGGAGCCCGAGCCCGGTGAGGCCCGCGCGCGCCGGTGTGCCGTCCGTACGTCCAACAAGGGTTGCCCCAGGTGCGGACACGCGACGGCCGGTGGCTCCACCGACCAGCGCGAGCGTCGCGGCGGCCGCGGCGAGCACCGTGGTCCGCACCGCGCCGGACGGCGTCGACGGGGCCGCCAGGACGGCGAGGAGCGTCGGCGCGGCGGTCGCGGCGAGCAGGGCCCACGGCGCGGCCGGGTCGAGCACGGCGCGGGGCCGCGGCGCTCGGACCAGGGCCGCGCAGGCGGCGAGCCCCAGCACGGCGGGCCACGACCAGGCCTCGACGAGCACGGTGCCGTCGGGGAGGGCAGGTCCGGTGGGCGCGGCCGCCGGGAGCCACGCTGACGCCGCGGCACGTGCGAGGGGCCCGACGACGAGCAGCACGGCGCCGAGACCCGCGACGGTCTCGGCCGCTCCGCGCCGACGGCGGGCGAGGAGCAGCGCGGCAGCGACCACCGCGACCGCTGCGCCCGCCGTGAGCAGACCGCGGTCGACCCACCGCGAGCCCACCTCGAGGACGGGAGGCAGCATCGCGGTCGGCAGGGTGGCCAGGGCCAGCCCTGCGGCGAGCAGGCGCGCGCCTGCGTCGCGTCGTCGCGTGACCCGCCAGGCCCCGACCGCTGCGACGGCCAACGCGGGCGGCAGCGTGTACGGCTCGACGACGCCGGCGTCACGCGCAGCCAGGAGCACCCACCACGCGGACGTGGCGAGTCCCAGGGCCACCCACCAGGCCCACCTGCGGTCCCGGGCGGCCCCGCACGCCGCCGCCCCGACGGCGGCGAGCAGGAGGGCCACGGCGGTGATGCCGGCACCCGACGCGGACGCGACGGTCACGCCCACCGCGACGACGACCGTGCCCGACACCTCCGCGCCACGTCGGGCGACGTCGCCGCCGGAGGCGCGCAGCAGCGGTGCGCACACCGCCGCCACGACACCGCTCATCGTCACCAGCAGCGAGCTCGCCTGGCCCGGGAGCCCGAGGGTCAGGTGCGCGGTCGCGACCGTCAACGCGGCGACGGGTGCGGCGGACGCGGCACCGAGCGCCACGTACCCACCCGTGCGCGCTTCGGGCCCCGCGCCCCACGCGCGTCCCCACCGCAGCAGCACGACCACGAGCGTGAGGGCGACCGCGGCGGTGACGAGCGGCGCCGCGGTCACGAGCACGGAGAGGTCGGCGCCGGTGGCACGCGACGGCGCCCCGACGACCACGGCCGACGCCGGCCAGGCGACAGCGAGGGCGAGCACCACGGCGGTCAGGGCGGCGTCCCGCTCCGCGCCACCGCGGGCAGCTGCGCCGACGACCCGAGCTCGGGCGAGGAGCGCCGCGGCGACGGGTGCGACCGCCAGCGCGAGGCCGGTCGTCGGCGGCAGCCCCGTCGCCGTGCCACCGACGGCGCCCGCCGCCAGCAGCAGGCCCGCGGCGACGACCGTCGAGGCGGGCCCCGACGCGGGGGAGGACGACCACGAGCGGGCCAGCACGGCCAGCACGGCCCCGAGGACCAGCGCGGCCGCCGTCCACCCGGCGTGCGGTGCGGCGCCCAGCACCGCGAGGACCGCAGCCGCGACCGCACCGGTGCGCGCGGCGACGGGACCGAGCCCGGTGCGTCGCTCCGCGACGAGGAACCCGGCGACGACGACGGCCTGGCCGGCGACGAGGGCGACGTCCGCCGTGGCGGCGAGCACGGGGAGGGCCACGGCGACGAGCACCACGACGATCCGCCACGCGGCGGACGCCGCCCGTGCCGTGCGCCCCTCGGCGCGGCGCGCGGCCAGGAGTCCCAGCGCACCGGCAGCCACGAGGGCCCCCACGGCGGCCGTCCCGGCGTCGGCGACGAGCATGCGCGGAGGGTCGACCGCGAGGCGCGACCCGGTCCCGGCCACGAGGACGAGCACCGACCAGCCGGCCCCGCCGGCAGCCCCCAGGAGCGCCGCGCGGGTGGCGGCGAGGACGTCGGCGTCCCACGCCCGGCCGCGGGGCAGCAGCAGGAGAGCGGCGGCGGCGAGGCACGCCCCGACGCCGGCGGCCTGCGAAGCCGTCACGGCATCGGTCCGCGGCGCCACGACGGCCGCGAGCGCGGTCGCGACCGCCGCCGTCGCCGTGATGCCACCGGCCGCGGCCCACACGCCGCGCATCACCCGGGCGCCGCGCGTCGACCAGGGCGGCTGCGCGCGCCGGCCCAGGTCCACGGTGCGCGCCTCGACCGCGACCTGCCCGGCCAGCACGCCGGCCGCGGCGGTGAGGAGCGCGAGGTACGCCCACGGCCCGCTCGTGAGGTGGAGGACGCCGCCGACGGCGGCGGTCACGACGGCGGCAGGCAGCAGCAGCGCTGCGGCGACGCGCATCACGGTGCGTTCGGCGCGCCAGCGGCACCACGGCGGCATCGCGCGGGCCGCGGTCAGGACGCCGCCGGCGAGGAGCAGCGCGCACGCCGCAGCCGCGTCCGGCGACGCGGGCAGCCACGCGAGCGGTGCGAGCGGCACCAGTGCGGCGCCCGCGACGGCGCCCGCCCGCAGCCGCGAGCGCACGCCCCATGCGGTCAGCAGCGCGCCGCAGGCCAGCGCGGAGACACCGGCCTGGCCGGTGCCGTCCCCGAGGGAGACGACGCCGGTCGCGCGCACCGCCCACGCGTCGAGGAGCAGCAGGACGACCGCCAGCGCGCCGACGGCCTCGGCCCCCTGGGGCAGCCGGCGGGCGCGCAACCACGACGCGAGGGCGAACACCACGAGCGTGCCCACGCCGATGACGGCCGCACGGCCCCGCAGGCCCATGACGTCCCACGCGAAGACGAGGAACGTGACGCTGGCCGCGACCAGCAGCGCCGCACCGACGACCTGCAGGACGGTCTGCACCCGCCACGGGCGACGCTCGGCCGGGGCCGGGGCCGCGGGCGCGGCTGCGGCAGGCCTGGCCCGGGGGACAGCCGCCGGTCGGGCCGGCCGTGCGCCGGCAGCCGGACGGGCCGCGACCGTCGGGGTGGCGGCCGCCGTGACGTGCCCCCGCGGTGCCGCTGCCGGGGGTGCCGCAACGGCTGCGGGCGCAGACGTTCTCGTCGGCTGCACGGGGTGCGTCGCCGTGCGTCGGCCGCCGCCCGCCGTCTGCGCCGCGCGCATCGCGGCGACCCGGTCCTGACGGGCCGACAGGGCGCGCACGACCACCTGGCTGTCCTGCCAGACGAGCACCCCGTCGGGCCCGGACACGTCCAGGCCGCACGCGGCGCAGCGTCCGCCCCGCAGGGCCGCGGTGCAGGCGGGGCACACGCTGGTGTCCTGCAGCGCGCGCAGGGTGCGGGTGTAGAGGCTGTCCGGGTGGTCGGGCATGGGCGCATCGTGCCAGGCGCCCGCCCCGCCGCGGGCTGTCTGCACAGGTCGTCCCCCGAGCGGCCCATGAGCCGGCGCCGTCCGGACTCCGGCGCGGACCCGCCGTGGCGTACCGCCGGTACGTGCGGGCGGCGTTGGGCCTAGGGTGGGCACGCGGGCACGCGGGACGTGGCCGCAGGACGGAGGTCACCATGGCTGGGCAGGAGCACGTCAGGCACCGTCAGGACGACGAGCCCTCGGAGGAGCCCGGGACGCCGACCCCGGCGGCGCCGAGCGCGCAGGCCAGGGACGCGGAGGTCGACGCGCTGCTCGAGGAGATCGACGACGTCCTCGAGCAGAACGCCGAGCAGTTCGTGCGCGGGTTCGTCCAGAAGGGTGGTCAGTGAGCGCCGATGACACTGCACCACTCGTCCGGCCGGCTCCCGCACGCCTTCACCACGCCAGGTTCGTCCTCGTTCGTCGACTTCCTCGCGGGGTACGCCCCTGACCTGCTGCCGGGGCGGCGTCCCGTGCCGTCCGGCGACGTCCAGACGCCGCACGGCACGACGATCGTCGCCCTGGCCTTCGACGGTGGTGTCGTCATGGCGGGTGACCGACGCGCCACGATGGGCTCGATGATCGCGAGCCGGCACATCGAGAAGGTCTTCCCCGCGGACGAGTTCTCCGCCGTCGGCATCGCGGGGACCGCCGGCCTGGCCATCGAGCTGGTCCGCCTCTTCCAGCTCGAGCTCGAGCACTACGAGAAGATCGAGGGCAGCCTGCTGTCGCTCGACGGCAAGGCCAACCGGCTCGCGACGATGATCCGCGGCAACCTCGGCATGGCGATGCAGGGTCTCGCCGTCGTGCCGCTGTTCGCCGGGTACGACCTGGACGGTGGGCGCGGCCGCATCTTCTCGTACGACGTGACGGGTGGGCGCTACGAGGAGCACGAGCACCACGCCGTCGGGTCGGGCTCGGTGTTCGCCCGCGGCTCGTTGAAGAAGCGCTGGCGGGAGGGCCTGGACGCGTCGACCGCGGTGCGTGTCGCCGTCGAGGCGCTCGTGGACGCGGCCGACGACGACTCCGCGACCGGGGGTCCCGACCGTGCGCGGCGCATCTGGCCCGTGGTCGCCACCGTGACGGAGGCGGGCTACCTGCGGGTGTCGGACGACGACCTGGCTGCCGCGGTCGAGGCCGTCGAGAACGGCCGACGCAGCACGCGACGCGAGGGAGGTGCGCGATGAGCATGCCCTTCTACGTCTCGCCCGAGCAGCTCATGAAGGACCGGGCGGACTACGCGCGCAAGGGCATCGCCCGCGGACGCTCCGTCGTGGTGCTGCAGTACGACGACGGCATCGCGTTCGCGACCGAGAACCCGTCGCGTGCGCTGCACAAGATCTCGGAGATCTACGACCGCATCGCGTTCGCCGCCGTCGGCAAGTACAACGAGTTCGAGAACCTGCGGGTCGCCGGTGTGAGGTACGCCGACCTGCGCGGCTACTCCTACGACCGTGTCGACGTGACCGCACGCGGCCTGGCCAACGCGTACGCGCAGACGCTCGGCACGGTGTTCACCACGGAGTCCAAGCCGCTCGAGGTCGAGCTGGTCGTCGTCGAGGTCGGACGCGAGCCGGCCGGCGACCAGATCTACCGGCTGTCGTACGACGGCTCGGTCGCCGACGAGCACGGCTGGGTCGTCATGGGCGGCCAGGCCGAGCGCCTGGCCGGCCTGCTGGGTGCCGGGTGGCGCCCGGGCATGACGCTCGCGCAGGCGCTGGGGCTCGCGGTGCAGGTGCTGGGCTCCGCCGCGGACGAGGCGGAGCCGCGGGCGTTGGGTGCGGCCGCGCTCGAGGTGGCGGTCCTGGACCGGACCCGGCCGCGGCGCGCGTTCCGCAGGCTGACGGGGGCGCTGCTGGAGGACGTGCTCGGCGGGGTCGACGCCCCGGCGGGCGGTGACGGTCCGCCGACGCCCTGAGGGTGACGACCGCACCGGGCCGACGAGCGACGGGGAGTGACGAATGGACAGGCGCATCTTCGGTCTGGAGACCGAGTACGGGGTCACGTGCGCGGCGCAGGACGGCCGCGGCCTGTCCGCGGACGAGGTCGCGCGGTACCTCTTCCGCAAGGTGGTGGCCTGGGGGCGCTCGTCGAACGTGTTCCTGCGCAACGGCTCGCGGCTGTACCTCGACGTCGGCTCGCACCCCGAGTACGCGACCGCCGAGTGCGACGACTGGCGCCAGCTCGTCACGCACGACCGCGCGGGGGAGCGCATCCTCGAGGGCCTCGTGGCGGACGCCCAGCAGCGGCTCGAGCACGAGGGGCTGCCCGGGCGGATCCACCTGTTCAAGAACAACACCGACTCGGCCGGGAACTCCTACGGCTGTCACGAGAACTACCTGGTGCGGCGGCAGGGCGACTTCGCGCGCCTGTCGGACGTGCTCGTGCCCTTCCTCATCACGCGGCAGATCCTCACCGGGGCGGGCAAGGTCCTGACCACGCCGCGGGGTGCGGTCTACTGCCTGTCGCAGCGCGCTGACCACATCTGGGAGGCGGTCTCGAGCGCGACCACGCGGTCCCGGCCCATCATCAACACCCGGGACGAGCCGCACGCCGACGCCGAGCACTACCGCCGGCTGCACGTGATCGTGGGCGACTCGTCGATGTCGGAGACGACGACGATGCTCAAGGTCGGGTCGACCGACCTGCTGCTGCGCCTCATCGAGGCCGGCGTGACGATGCGCGACATGACGCTGGAGAACCCGATCCGCGCGATCCGGGAGATCAGCCACGACATGACCGGCAAGGCGCCGGTGACGCTGGCGTCGGGCCGCACGGTGACCGCGATCGACCTGCAGGAGGAGTACCTCTCGCGCGTCAGCGACTTCGTCACCGCCGAGACGGGGCCCTCCCCGGAGACCAAGCAGGTGCTGGACCTGTGGGAGCGCGGGCTGCGGGCGTTGCGCGAGGGAGACCTCACGCTCGTCGAGCGGGAGCTGGACTGGGTGATCAAGTACCGGATGATCGAGCGCTACCGCGCGAAGCACGGCCTCGAGCTCTCGGACGTGCGGGTGCAGCGGCTCGACCTCGCGTACCACGACATCTCGCGCACCGAGGGCCTGTACAACCTGCTGGCCGCGCGCGGGCTCGTCGAGCGGGTCACCACCGACCTCGACGTGTTCGAGGCGACGGCGGTCCCGCCGCAGACGACGAGGGCGAAGCTGCGCGGTGACTTCGTGCGCGCGGCGCAGGACGCCCGGCGGGACTACACCGTCGACTGGGTGCACCTCAAGCTGAACGACCAGGCGCAGCGCACGGTCCTGTGCAAGGACCCGTTCCGCAGCGTCGACGAGCGCGTCGACCGGCTCATCGAGTCCATGTGACGTCGCTGGCCCCGCGCCTGTCGCGGGGGCCGGACGTCACGCCGCGACGACTCGCGGTGGTCGTACAGTAGGGCCCCGTCGTGCGCGGGCCGGGAGGCCCGGCGCGGCGACGACGTCGTGAAGGACCGAGCTCGGAGGAGGCACGGACGTGCGGTTGGTGGCAGGTGCCCGCCGGGCGGCCGTTGCGGTTCTCGGGGCGGTGGTGCTCGCGGCGTGCACCTCGGTGGCGGCGGTCGAGCCCGAGGTCACGGTGACGGGCGACACGGGCCAGGCCCCGACCGTGACCTACGTGACGCCGCTGACCGTCGAGGAGACGTTCCGCGAGGAGATCTGGCCCGGGACGGGCGCCGAGCTCGTCGACGGCGCTCCGGTGCTCATCGACTTCTGGCTCGAGAACGCGCGGGACGCGAGCCTCGTCAAGGAGAGCTACTCGACGAGCCCCACGCCCCGGATGCTGACGGTCGAGGACCTGGGGACGGACCTGTACGAGACGCTGCGCGGCCAGCAGGTCGGTGCGCGGCTGCTGCAGGTGGCGCCCGGCGGGTCCGGTGCCGACTACCCGACGGTCACGGTCCTCGACGTGCTGCCCACGCGGGCGGTGGGGGAGCCGATCGAGCCGGACCCGTCCCTGCCGGTGGTGACCGAGGCCGGTGACGGCTCGCTGTCGCTGACGCCGACGGGCACGCCCCCGCCGGACCGCCTGGTCGTGGAGCCGCTCGTGCGCGGCACCGGCGCGCAGGTCGCCGCGGGTGACGTCATCACCGTCCAGTACGCCGGGTTCTCCTGGGACGACGGCGCCCTGTTCGACTCCACGTGGCAGCGCGTGCTGCCCGTCTCGTTCCTGCTGTCCGACGTGCCGTCGTGGTCCGAAGGGCTGGTCGACCAGCCCGCCGGCAGCCGCGTGATGCTCGTCGTGCCCCCCTCGTACCCCCTGGGCGTCACCGACGCCGAGGAGCTCGCCGGAAAGACGGTGGTCTTCGTGATCGACATCCTCGCCACCGGCACGCCCGCGCAGGGCGCGCAGTGAGCCTCTCGCTGCGGGTCATCCCGTGCCTGGACGTGGACGCCGGCCGCGTCGTCAAGGGCGTGAACTTCGAGAACCTCCGCGACGCGGGCGACCCGGTCGAGCTCGCCCGGCGGTACGACGCGGAGGGCGCCGACGAGCTGACGTTCCTCGACGTCTCGGCGTCGTCGTCCGACCGCGAGACCACGTACGAGGTGGTGCGTCGCACCGCCGAGGAGGTGTTCGTCCCGCTCACGGTCGGAGGCGGGGTCCGGTCGCCGCACGACGTGGACCGACTCCTGCGGGCCGGGGCCGACAAGGTCGGCGTCAACACCGCGGCGATCGCGCGACCCGAGCTCATCACCGAGATCGCCGACCGGTTCGGCTCGCAGGTGCTGGTGCTGTCGGTGGACGCCCGCCGTACGACAGGGGACACGCAGACGGCCTCGGGCTACGAGGTGACGACCCACGGCGGGCGTCGCGGCACGGGGGTGGACGCCGTCGAGTGGGCCCACCGCGCCGTCGAGCTCGGGGTCGGTGAGGTCCTGCTCAACTCGATGGACGCCGACGGCACGACCGCGGGCTTCGACCTGGAGATGATCACCGACGTGCGCGCTCGCGTGAGCGTCCCCCTGATCGCCTCGGGCGGCGCCGGCACCGTCGAGCACTTCGTCGAGGCGGCGCGGGCCGGGGCTGACGCGGTGCTCGCCGCAAGCGTCTTCCACTTCGGCACGCTGACGATCGGTCAGGTCAAGGACGCCCTGCGGGCCGCGGGAGTCGTCGTCCGCTGACGCGACGGCGCGCCGCCCCGGTCGTCGGGGCGCTGCAGCGCGCGCCGTCGTCAGGGACCGGTCAGGAGGTCCCGCACGGTGGCGACCTCGTCCTCGGCGCCGTCGAGCCGCACGTGCGACGCCTGGAGGCGGCCGGACACGGCGAGCACGAGCTCTCCCACGTCGCCGCGCAGGACGACCGTCCCGTGCCCCTGCCGAGGGGCGTGCACGGCCGACCGCACGTCGTCGTCCCGGACCAGCACCACGCCCGGCCCGAGGCGACGCAGGCGCAGCGGGGCCATGCGCACGAGCTGCGACCACAGGACATCGACGAGGCCCTCCGGCAGCTCGCGGGGCGTGAGGTCCCCGGTGCCCCGGCGCACGTCCTCCGTGTGCACGAAGTACTCCGTGGCGTTCACCGCGTCACCGGCCCACGCGAGCGGGCTCCACCGCGGGGGCCGCGTGGCGAACCGGTCGACCAGGTCGGCGTAGCCGGGGGCGTCGGACGCGCTGTCGGCGAGCCGCTCCGTCGCCGCCGCCAGACCGCCGCGCACCGCGGAGGCGGCGAGCCCGGGCCGCTCACGGATCACCAGGTGCGCCGCCAGGTGCCGGGCCTCCCAGCCCGCGCAGAGCGTGGGGTCGTGCGGGTCCGCGGCGCGCAGCGTCTCGCAGAGCCAGTCGCGTTCGGTCTCGTGCCACGTCATGGCACGTGATCGTGCCATGCGAAGCAGTCTCGTCGCGCACCGTGCCGTCCGGCGCGCGTCGAACGGGTGCAGCCGCGCGTGCGTGAGAAGATCCCCACATCCCCGTGTCGTCAGGAGTGTGACAGCCGTGCCCGCGCGCCCCCGGACCCCCGCCGCCTCGCCGCGTCCGGACGCGCAGGGCGCTGCGCTCCGCGGCTCGACGGCCCGCCGGTCGGCCGCCCTCGTCTGGCGCGGCATGCGGGCGCACCCCCGCACGTACGTCGCCGCCGTCGTGACCTCCGCGCTGTTCGGCGGGCTGACGGTCGCGGTGAGCCGTGTGCTCGGAGCGGTGACCGACCAGGTCGTCGTGCCGGCGCTCGCGGGTTCCGAGGAGGCGCAGGGCAGGATCTGGCTCGCCGGCCTCGTCGTCGCGCTCGTCGCGCTGCTGCTCGCTGTCAGCGTCGCCGGCCGCCGCGTCTTCGCGGGCATCGGTGTCGCCGACATCCAGGCGGACCACCGCCGGGCGGTCACGCGGCAGTACCTGCGGCTGCCGATGTCGTGGCACCGGCAGCACCCGACCGGCCAGCTCCTGTCGAACGCCGGCTCGGACGTCGAGGCCGCGACGGGGGTGTTCAACCCGCTTCCCTTCGCGCTCGGTGTCGTCGTCATGATCGTCGCCGCCACCGCGGCCCTGCTGCGCACCGACGTGTGGCTCGCGCTGGCCGCCCTGGTGGTGCTGCCGCTCGCGGTGATCGCGAACCTCGTCTTCCAGCGCCGGATGACCCCGGCGATCACGCGTGCGCAGCAGCTGCGCGCCGAGGTGGCCGACGTCGCGCACGAGAGCTTCGAGGCCGCCGCGCTGGTGAAGTCGCTCGGTACCGAGGACCGGGAGGACGTGCGGTTCACCGAGCGTGCCCGCGAGCTGCGGGACGCGAACGTGCGCGTCGGCGTGGTCCGCGCGGTCTTCGACCCGGTCATCGACCTGCTGCCGAACCTCGGCACGCTGCTCGTGCTGCTCGTCGGGGTCCAGCGGGTCGCGGCCGGCGCGATCGGCACCGGCGACGTCGTCGCGGCCGCCTACCTCCTGACGCTGCTGGCCGTGCCCGTGCGCGCGTTCGGCTGGGTGCTGGGCGAGCTGCCCCGCGGCCTGGTCGGTCACGACCGGATCTCGCGGGTCCTGGACGCCCCGGGTGTGCCGAGCGAAGGCATCACGCCGCTGGTCGCGGCGTCCCCGGGGGCGACGGTCGAGATGCGCGGGGTGCACCTGCGGGTGCCCAGCGCCGACGGCGAGGTCGAGCTGCTGCACGGCGTGGACCTGCGGGTCGAGGCGGGGCGCACGCTGGCGGTCGTCGGCCCCACCGGCGCCGGCAAGTCCACCCTCGTCGGTCTCGTTCCGCGCCTCGTCGACCCGTCGCAGGGGACGGTCGAGGTCGACGGCGTCGACGTCCGCGACCTGCGACCCGCCGACCTCGCCGCCCAGGTGGGCTACGTGAGCCAGTCGACGTTCGTGTTCGAGGACACCGTGCGCGGCAACGTCACGCTCGCCGACCCCGGTGACGCCGGCGCGCCCCGTGACGACGAGGTGTGGGCGGCCCTCGCCGCGGCACGCGTCGACGACGTGGTGCGGGCGCTGCCGGGCGGGCTCGACGCGCCGCTCGGTGAGCGCGGCGCGAACCTGTCCGGGGGTCAGCGGCAGCGGCTCGCGCTCGCGCGTGCTCTCGTGCGGCGTCCCCGCGTCCTGGTCCTCGACGACGCGACCTCCGCGGTCGACCCGGGCGTCGAGCGCGACATCCTCACCGGGCTGCACGCCGGCACCGGCGCGACCGGCCCGACGGTGCTCCTCGTGGCGTACCGCATGGCCTCGGTGGTGCTCGCCGACGAGGTCGTCCACGTCGAGGCAGGTCGCGTCGTCGACCGCGGCACGCACGCCGAGCTGCTGGCGCGCGACGCGGGCTACCGCGAGCTCGCCACGGCCTACGAGCGCGAGTCGCAGCGACGCGCGCGCGAACGCGCCGACGAGGGCGCGGTCGACGTGTGGGGCGACGACGTCCCGGCAGAGGGAGGACGTCGGTGACGGCGAAGGACCAACCACGGGCGGCCGCGCACGACAGCCGCATGGCACCGGCGAGCACCCTCGGCGTCCTGGCGACGCTGCGCCGCGCGGCGCAGGTGTCGCCCGAGCTGCTCGACGGGCTGGCCGTGACGCTCGTGCTCGCCGTGGTCGCGGCGACCGCCCGCGTGCTCGTGCCGATCGCCGTGCAGCAGACGGTCGACACCGCGATCCTGGCGCCCGGTGGCGTCGACGTGTCGCGGGCCGCCGCGCTCGTCGGCGTCGCGGCGGTCGGCCTCGCGGTCGGTGCCGCCTGCTCCGCGCTGGTCAACGTGCGGCTCTTCCGGTCCAGCGAGGCGGGCCTGCTGACCCTGCGCACCAAGGCGTTCCGGCACGTGCACGACCTGTCCGTGCTCACCCAGAGCACCGAGCGGCGCGGGTCGCTCGTCTCCCGGGTCACGTCGGACGTCGACACGATCTCCATGTTCGTGCAGTGGGGCGGCATCATGCTGCTCGTCTCGACGCTGCAGATCCTCGTGGCCACCACGCTCATGGCGGTCTACTCGTGGCAGCTCACGCTGCTGGTGTGGGCGTGCTTCCTGCCCCTGATGGTGGTCCTGCCGCGCCTGCAGCGCGGCGTGAACCGGCGGTACGCCGCCGTCCGGGAGCGGTACGGCGCGATGCTCGGAGCCGTGTCCGAGGCGGTCGTCGGCGCCGAGACCATCCGGGCGTACGGGGTGTCGGAGCGCACGCAGCGCCGTGTCGACGCCGCGGTGGCCGCGACGCGACGCGCCATGGTGCGCGCCCAGACGCTCGTGGCGGTGGTGTTCTCGTCCGGCGTGCTGGTGGCCAACCTCGTGCTCGCGGTCGTCGTGGTCGCCGGCACGTGGCTGGGTGTCGCCGGCGAGCTGACGGTCGGACGGGTGCTGGCCTTCCTGTTCCTCGTCCAGCTGTTCACGGGGCCGGTGCAGATGGCCACCGAGATCCTCAACGAGCTGCAGAACGCGATCTCGGGCTGGCGGCGTGTGCTGGGCGTCCTCGAGACCCCCGTGGACGTCGCGGAGCCGGGCGAGGACGCCGTCCCCAGCCCGCGCGGCCCCGCCTCGCTGACGTTCGCGGACGTCGGCTACGCCTACCCGGACGGCCCGCCGGTGCTCCAGGACGTCGACCTGCACGTCGCCGCCGGCACGTCGGTCGCGGTGGTCGGGGCGACGGGCTCGGGCAAGACGACGATGGCCAAGCTCGTCGCGCGGTTCATGGACCCGACCACCGGCGCCGTGCTGCTCGACGGCACCGACCTGCGCCGGATCGCCTCGGACGACCTGCGGCGCCGGGTCGTGCTGGTCCCGCAGGAGGGGTTCCTGTTCGACGGCACGATCACCGAGAACATCGCCTACGGACTGCGTGACGACGTGGTCGCCGCCGAGCCGTCGTCGCAGGTCGTGGCCCGCGTGGAGCAGGTGGTCGCCGAGCTCGGTCTCGACGCGTGGCTCGACGAGCTGCCCGCGGGCATGGCCACCCCCGTGGGGCAGCGTGGTGAGCTGCTGTCCGCCGGCGAGCGGCAGCTCGTGGCTCTCGCGCGGGCGCGGCTCGCGGACGGCGACCTGCTGCTGCTCGACGAGGCCACCTCGGCGGTCGATCCCGTGGCGGAGGTGCGGATCGCACGCGCGCTGCGCGAGCTCGCCCGGGGCCGCACGACCCTGACGATCGCCCACCGCCTGTCCACGGCGGAGGCCGCGGACCTGGTCGTGGTCGTCCACGCCGGTCGCGTCGTCGAGGTCGGCACGCACGCCGACCTGCTGGCGCGCGGTGGCCACTACGCGACGATGCACTCCGCCTGGGTGTCGCAGACGCGCTGAGCCCGGCAGCCGGTGCAGCCGGTGCAGCCCGGTCCCGACCGGGCTGGGGACGTGCCGCGGCGCGGTCGCGGACGGCGCGCCTGCGTGCCGGTCGCGCGTGGCAGGATCGTCGGGTGCCGCAGACCGACCCCTCCACCACCCCCGACGGCCGCCTGGTGCGCAGCGCCCTCGACCCCGCCGTGGCCGCGCGCCTGCGCCGCGACGACGCGGGGCTCGTCGCCGCGGTCGTCCAGCAGCACGACACCCGCGAGGTGCTCATGCTCGGCTGGATGGACGACGAGGCGCTGCACCGCACCCTCACGACGGGCCGCGTGACGTTCTGGAGCCGGTCCCGGCAGGAGTACTGGCGCAAGGGCGACACGTCGGGTCACGTCCAGCACGTGCGCTCGGTGGCGATCGACTGCGACGGCGACGCCCTGCTGGTCACCGTCGACCAGGTCGGCGCCGCCTGCCACACCGGCTCCCGTACGTGCTTCGAGGCCGGCGGACCTCTGCCGGTCGTCCTGCCCCCCACCTCCGACCCGTCCGCGGCGGCCGCCGCCACCTCCCGAGGAGCCCAGCCGTGACCCAGCCGTCCGTCTCCGCCGCGCCGCGCGCGACCGCCACGGACCTGCCCTGGGGGGCGACCTGGCCGACGCGCGACGGGTTCCGGGAGCTGGCCGCCGAGCGGCGTGTCGTGCCCGTCGTGCGCCGCCTGCTCGCCGACGACGTGACCCCCGTGGGGCTGTACCGCTCCCTCGCAGCGGGGCGTCCCGGCACGTTCGTCCTGGAGTCGGCCGAGTCGGACGGCACCTGGGGGCGGTGGTCGTTCGTCGGCGTGACGTCGCGCGCGTGCCTGTCGGTGCGGGACGGCCGAGCCGCGTGGTCCGGAGACGTGCCGGTGGGCGTGCCGACCGAGGGTGACGTGCTCGACGTCCTGGGCCGCACCCTCGACGTCCTGCACACCCCCCGCATCGACGGGCTGCCGCCGCTGACCGGGGGACTCGTGGGCGTGCTGGGCTGGGACGTCGTGCACCACTGGGAGCCGACGCTGCCCGCGCGCGCGCCGGAGGAGCTCGGCATCCCCGAGGTGACGATGCTCCTCGCCTCGGACCTGGCAGCCGTCGACCACGTCGACGGCTCGGTGTGGCTCGTGGCCAACGCGATCAACTTCGACGCGACCGACGAGCGCGTCGACGACGCGTACGCCGACGCGGTGCGCCGGCTCGACGAGATGCAGGCGGCGCTGCGCCGGCCCGTGGTCCCCGCACCGGCGGTGATCGACCCGGCCGCACCGGTCCCCGAGCTCGAGTTCCGCAGCACACGTGAGGAGTTCGAGGCGCAGGTGCGTCGCGGGCAGGAGGCCATCCGCGACGGGGACGTCTTCCAGGTGGTGCTCTCGCAGCGGCTGGACCTGGACTGCCCGGCCGACCCGCTGGACGTGTACCGGGTGCTGCGCACCGTGAACCCCAGCCCGTACATGTACCTGCTCGCGCTGCAGGACGCGGACGGGCGCGACTTCTCCGTCGTCGGCTCCAGCCCCGAGACGCTCGTCAAGGTCAGCGACGGCCACGTCACGACGTTCCCGATCGCGGGCTCTCGTCCGCGCGGAGCGACGCCCGAGGAGGACCGGACCCTCGCGGACGAGGTGCTCGCGGACCCCAAGGAGCGGGCCGAGCACATCATGCTCGTCGACCTGTCGCGCAACGACATGGTCAAGGTCTGCGAGCCGACGAGCGTCGAGGTCGTCGAGTTCATGGCGGTGCGGCGGTTCTCGCACATCATGCACATCTGCTCGACGGTCGTCGGTCGCCTGCGCGCGGGGTCCACCGCGCTGCAGACGCTCGTGGCGACCTTCCCGGCCGGCACCCTCTCCGGCGCACCCAAGCCGCGGGCGATCGAGCTGATCGACGAGCTGGAGCCCGCGCGGCGCGGTGTCTACGGCGGGACCGTCGGGTACTTCGACTTCGCGGGGGACATGGACATGGCCATCGCGATCCGCACCGCCGTGATCCGTGACGGGCGGGCGAGCGTGCAGGCCGGCGGCGGGATCGTCGCCGACTCCGTGCCGGCGCTCGAGTACGAGGAGTCGCGCAACAAGGCCGCGGCCGCCGTGCGGGCGATCCAGCTCGCGGCCTGCCTGCGCGACGACCTGCCGTGACCGGCGCACCGGCCGACGGTGCCGCTCGGGCAGCGACCGGCGGGTCCGCGCGCCGCGGCCGGTGGGTGCTGCTGCTCGTCCTCGCGGCGGCGCTGGTCGCGGCCGTCGCGCTGCCGACGTGGGTGGTCGCCGAGGGGAGCAGCTCTCTCGAGAGTCGCGTGAGCGTCGGCGTCACCGGCGCCGCGGTCGCGCCGCAGACGACGGCTGCCGGTCTCGTCCTGCTCGCCGCCGCTGCTGCCGTGGCGCTCGTCGGACGGGCGGGACGCTGGGTGGTGGCGATCGTCACGGCGGGCGCCGGCCTGCTCGTCGCCGCCGCTGCCGTCGCGGTGCTCGCCGACCCCGGCGGCGCCGTCTCGGGTGCCGTGGCCGAGACCACGGGCGTCGCCGTCGGCGACCCGCCCGCGTCGGTGACCGCGTGGCCGGTCGTCGCGTGCGTCGCAGGCGCCCTCGTGGTCCTGCTCGGCCTCGCGCTGGGGCGAGCGGGCGGATCGTGGCGGCACACGTCGCGTCGCCACGAGCGTCCTGGGGGGCCCGCGCCGGCGACCACGGGCGCGGCCGACGAGCGCGCGGACTGGGACGCGCTCAGCCGCGGCGACGACCCGTCCTGACCAGCATGGACGGGGTGGTCTCCGCTAGGGTGGGCCGACACCGAGCACGAAGGACGTACCACTGATGGCCGATCACTCGCTGGCCCACCGCGCCCAGAACCCGACGCGCACCGAGACCATGCACCTGCCGCCGACGACGCCTCCGACGAACCACGGTCGCACCGTCGCGGCGTGGACGACGACGTGGGGTGTCGTCCTCGGCGGCGTGGTCGCGGCGCTCGGGGTGGCGTTGACGCTCGCCTGGCTGTTCTGGGTCGGCATGGGCATCGTCGTCCTGGCCCTCGTCCTGGGCAAGATCCTGCAGCTGCTCGGGCACGGGCAGGGCGGAGCGGCGACGCTCGCCCGGGCACAGCGCCGCGGGGGCCACTGACCGCACCGGGGAGTCCTCCGGTCCGCACCCGGCCGGTCCCACCGGCCACCACTGACGCAGGGAGAGCTGCATGACGACCCCGAACGAGCCCCGCGACCCGTACACGCCCGACGACGAGCCGGGTGCCGGTTCGGGTGCGCCCGGTCCGGCGACCCCGCCGCCGACGCCCCCGTCGGCAGGGGACGTCCCGCCGTACCCCGCGGGGACGAGCCCGGCCGCGCCCTCGGCACCTACCCCGGGCCAGGCTCCGGGCTACGGCCAGCCCCCCGCCTACGGGCAGGGTGAGGCGCCGGCGTACGGACAGCCGCCGGCGTACGGACAGCCGCCGGCCTACGGCCAGGCTCCGGCCTACGGCCAGGCGCCCGGGTACGGCCAGGCGCCGGGCTACGGCCAGCAGCCCGGCTACGGCGGTGCACCGTCGACCGCGCGCAACTCGCTCGGCGGCTGGTCGCTCGGGCTCGGCATCCTCTCGATCGTGCTGTGCTGCTTCGCCGTCGGGATCATCCCCGGTGCGATCGGCATCTGGCTCGGGATCAAGGGTCGCGCGGCGGCGGCGCGGGGTGAGGCCACCAACGGCGGCCTCGCGCTCGCCGGCATCATCCTCAGCGTCCTCGGTGTCCTGATCGGGCTGTACTTCCTCGTGAGCATCGTCATGGGCATCGCCCAGTACGGCGGCCTGGACGGTTTCATGGAGTACGTCCAGGAGGAAGTGGAGCGTCAGCAGCAGCTGCAGACCCCGTGACACCTGCCCCGCAGGTGGCGTCGAGCCCCGGCACCGCGCCCCCGCCGCACGTGCGGCGGGGCGCGGTGCCGCTCGCTCTGGGCGCGGCGGCGGTGGCCGGCGCCGTGCTGCTGGTGGCCCGGTCGCCGTACGTGCCCCTCAGCTACGGGATCTGTCCCTCGGTCCTCTTCCTGGGCGTGTCCTGCCCGGGCTGCGGGGGCCTGCGTGCCACGCACGACCTGCTGACCGGGGACCTCGCCGCCGCGTGGCAGGCGAACCCGCTGTGGACGCTCACCGCGCCGCTCCTGGCGATCGCCTGGCTGCTGTGGACCGTGCGGCGACTGCGTGGCGAGCCGAGCCCGGTCGCGCCGGCGTGGCTCCCGTGGACCGCGCTCGTCGCGGTCGTGGCGTTCGCGGTGCTGCGCAACGTCCCGGCGCTGGTGCCGTACCTCGGACCTGCACCACTGCCGTAACGGCTCGACCGCCGTGGTCGCGAGCGTCGCGTCCTTCGTCCCCGCCCTTCAGGAGTCAACGTCATGAGCACACCCCATGAGCCGCAGCCCGGGCCCCTGTACGGGCAGGAGGCGGCGTACGTCGCGCACGGCGGCGCCGCGCCCGCGGACGCGCCCTCGGGGCCCGGGACGAGGCCGGGTCCGCAACCGGTCACGTCACCCGACCGGCGCCTGCAGCCTGGTCCGCCGGAGGGCGGGTACCCGGTCGTCCCGCCGCCTGCGTACGCGCCACGCAACGACCTCGCGGTGTGGTCCCTCGTCCTCGGTCTGCTGGGCATCATGGGCTGCCTGTTCTTCACCGGCGTACCGGCGGTGATCCTCGGCAACAACGCGCGTCGCGCCGTCGCCGCCGGGCAGGCGAACAACGACGGGATGGCGACCGCGGGCATCGTGCTCGGCTGGGTCGCGAGCGGCCTGGGTGTGCTCGCGGTCGTGGTCCTGGCCCTCGTGGTGCTCCTGCCCCTGCTCTTCCTGGGACTCACCCTCCCGTTCCTCGCCACGACGCCGTAGGTCGCGACGGACCACCGCTGGACCAGGAGCTGGACCACGAGCCGGAGGTGACGGCGACGGTCCACACCTCGGGCGGGTGGACGGACGTGCCGCGCGGCACGTCTACCATGTCTCGTCGGCGACGACCCCGGCCCACAGAGCGGGACGTGCCGCACCAACCGGCCAGAGGGGATGATCGGTCGATGACAGTGCTGGACGACATCGTCGCGGGGGTCAGGGAAGACCTGGCCGCAAGGGAGGCGACGACGCCTCTCGGTGAGCTCAAGGAGCGGGCTGCCCGCCGTGAGTCGGCGCTGCAGTGCGTGGCGCGGCTCAAGATGGCAGACGCGGTGACCGTGATCGCGGAGGTGAAGCGCTCGAGCCCCAGCAAGGGCGCGCTGGCCGCGATCTCGGACCCGGCGGCCCTGGCGGCCGAGTACGAGAAGGGCGGCGCGGTCGCGATCTCGGTGCTCACCGAGCAGCGCCGGTTCAACGGTTCGCTGGACGACCTGGACGCCGTCCGGGCGCGCGTCGACGTGCCTGTGCTGCGCAAGGACTTCGTGGTCTCGCCCTACCAGGTGTGGGAGGCGCGGGCGCACGGCGCCGACCTGGTGCTGCTCATCGTCGCCGCGCTCGAGCAGACCGTGCTCGAGTCGCTGGTGGAGCGGGTGCACTCCCTGGGGATGACCGCGCTGGTCGAGGTGCACGACACCGAGGAGGTCGCGCGGGCGGTGGACGCCGGCGCGCGGGTCATCGGTGTCAACGCGCGCGACCTGCGTTCGCTCGAGGTCGACCGGACCACCTTCTCGCGGGTCGCGCCCGCGATCCCGTCGGACGTCGTCAAGATCGCCGAGTCCGGCGTGCGGGGCCCGCACGACGTGATGGACTACGCGCGCGCCGGGGCGGACGTGGTGCTCGTCGGCGAGGCCCTGGTGACGGACGACGCCCCTCGGCAGTCCGTGGCGGACCTCGTCGCGGCCGGTGCCCACCCGGCGCTGCGGGCGGTACGGCAGTGACCGCGTCCGCGGGCGGCCGTGGCCACGGGACGCGGAGCATGCGTGACGTCCTGCGCGGAGGGGGACCGCTCGCGCGGCACGAAGGCCCGTACTTCGGGGAGTTCGGCGGCCGGTTCGTCCCGGAGGCGCTGATCGCCGCGCTCGACGAGCTCGAGACGCACTACCGCAAGGCGCTGGCCGACCCTGCGTTCTCCGACGAGCTCGAGCGGCTCCACCGCACGTACACGGGGCGGCCGAGCCCGATCACCGAGGTGCCGCGGTTCGCGCAGCACGTCGGCGAGGGCGTGCGCGTCTTCCTCAAGCGTGAGGACCTCAACCACACGGGGTCGCACAAGATCAACAACGTGCTCGGGCAGGCGCTGCTGGTCAAGCGGATGGGCAAGCGACGGGTCATCGCCGAGACCGGTGCGGGGCAGCACGGCGTCGCCACCGCGACGGCCGCGGCGCTGCTCGACCTCGAGTGCACGGTGTACATGGGCGAGGAGGACACGCAGCGCCAGGCGCTGAACGTCGCCCGCATGGAGCTGCTCGGCGCGACCGTCGTGCCCGTCACGATCGGGTCCCGCACGCTCAAGGACGCGATCAACGAGGCGCTGCGGGACTGGGTCGCCAACGTCGAGTCGACGCACTACCTGCTCGGCACGGTGACCGGGCCGCACCCGTTCCCGGAGATGGTCCGCGACTTCCACAAGGTGATCGGTGACGAGGCGCGGTCGCAGATCCTCGACGAGACGGGTGCGCTGCCCGACGCGGTCGTGGCGTGCGTCGGCGGCGGGTCCAACGCGATGGGCATCTTCAACGCGTTCCTCGACGACCCGCAGGTCCGCCTGTTCGGCTTCGAGGCGGGCGGCGAGGGCATCGCGTCCGGACGGCACTCCGCACGATTCTCCGGAGGCGCTCCCGGCGTGCTGCACGGTGCTCGCAGCTACCTGCTCCAGGACGAGGACGGCCAGACCCTCCCGAGCCACTCCGTGTCCGCCGGACTCGACTACCCGAGCGTGGGGCCCGAGCACGCCTGGCTGCACGACACCGGTCGCGCGCAGTACCGCCCCGTGACGGACGGCGAGGCGATGGAGGCATTCCGTCTGCTGTGCCGCACCGAGGGCATCATCCCGGCCATCGAGTCGGCGCACGCGCTGGCCGGCGCGATCGCGCTCGGCCGTGAGGCCGAGACGTGGGCGCAGGACGGGCGGCCTGCCGTGATCCTCGTCAACCTGTCGGGCCGCGGTGACAAGGACGTGGCGACGGCGGCCGCGTGGTTCGGGCTGATCGAGCCCGAGCCCCTGCTGAAGGCCGACGAGGGAGAGCAGCTGTGAGCGTCACGGACGTGCGATCGGAGACGGGCGAGAAGCTCGACGAGCTGGCCTCCGGACCTCGGCCCCGCGCCGCACTCATCGGGTACCTCCCGGTCGGGTTCCCGTCGGTGCCCGGCTCGGCGCGCGCGGTGCGCGCGATGGTCGAGGCAGGCGTGGACATCGTCGAGCTCGGGGTGCCGTACACCGACCCCGTGATGGACGGGCCGGTCATCCAGGCGGCGGCGAACCACGCGCTCGCCCACGGGACGCGCGTGCGGGACACGCTGCTCGTCGCCGAGCAGGTCGCGGACGCCGGCGCGCCGATCCTGGTCATGACCTACTGGAACCTCGTGCTGCGCTACGGCGTCGAGGCGTTCGCGCGGGACCTCGCTGCCGCGGGCGGCGCCGGCCTCATCACGCCCGACCTGATCCCCGACGAGGGCGCCGAGTGGCTGGCCGCCTCGGACGCGCACGGTCTCGACCGTGTCTTCCTGGTCGCACCGAGCTCGACGCCCGAACGGCTGGTGTCGACCGTCGCCGCGAGCCGCGGCTTCGTGTACGCGGCCTCGACGATGGGCGTGACCGGCGAGCGTGCCACCGTGGGGGAGCGCGCGGAGCAGCTCGTCGCCGACACGCGAGCCGCCGGTGCGTCCCGCGTGTGCGTCGGTCTCGGCGTGTCCCGCCCCGAGCAGGCGGCGCAGGTCGCCGGGTACGCCGACGGCGTGATCGTGGGCTCGGCCCTGGTGCGGCCGCTGCTCGAGGCCCCCGACGAGGCCGCAGGTCTCGACGCCCTCACGGGCGTCGTGCGCGGCCTCGCCGACGGTGTGCGCTCGGCGGTGCGGACACCGCGATGACCGTCCTCCCGCTCGCGATCCCGAGCCCCGGGCAGAGCGTCTGGCACCTGGGTCCCTTCCCGCTGCGGGCGTACGCGATCGCGATCCTCCTCGGCATCGTGGTCGCCACCGTCATGACGCAGCGACGGTGGAAGGCGCGCGGGGGAGACCCCGAGACCGTCCTCGAGATCGCCTACTGGGCGGTGCCCTTCGGGATCGTCGGTGGCCGGCTGTACCACGTCGTCAGCTCGCCGGACGCGTACTTCGGCCCCGGCGGCGACCCGTGGAAGGCGCTGGCCATCTGGGAGGGCGGCCTCGGCATCTGGGGTGCCGTCGCACTCGGTGCGGTCGGTGCGTGGATCGGCTGCCGCCGCCACGGGGTGCGGCTGGCCGACTTCGCGGACGCGCTGGCACCGGGACTCCTCGTCGCGCAGGGCATCGGCCGGCTCGGCAACTGGTTCAACCAGGAGCTGTTCGGTGGTCCGACGACCCTGCCCTGGGGGTTGCGCATCGACGACGCCCACCTGCCCGCCGGCTTCGACCCCGGCACGCTGTTCCACCCGACCTTCCTGTACGAGATGCTGTGGAACTTCGCCGCAGCCGCGCTGCTGATCTACCTGGGTCCGAGGTTGCGACAGGGCAGCGGGCGGACCTTCTGGCTGTACGTCGTGCTGTACACGACCGGACGTCTGTGGATCGAGATGCTGCGCATCGACCCGGCGGAGACCGTGCTCGGGCTGCGACTCAACGTCTGGACGTCCATCGTGGTGTGCCTCGGCGCGCTGGTAGCGTTCGTCGTGGTCGGACGTCGCAACCCTGGACGTGACACGACCGTCCTGTCGACACCCCCCACGACGCAGGACGACGAGGCGGACATCTAACGTCGCGCTCGGTGACACCGGTGCGTCGGACGTGATGTCGTCCCACGCGTTCATCGATACCGGCGTGCGGGCGGTATCGTCGCCTTTCACCACGGGCCGACGACGTCCCGGTACCCCCCTTGTTCGTTCGACGCCCCGGCCCCGCCGGGGACTGTGAGGACGGTGCTGATGTCGACGTCGCCCGCGAGCCCCGCTGCTGCCGTGGCGCCAGTCCGGCACGGCCTCTACGACCCCGCGGCCGAGCACGACGCCTGCGGTTTCGCATTCGTCGCCACGCTGCGTGGAACGCCCGGCAGGGACATCGTCGACGCCGGCCTCACGGCGCTCCTCAACCTGGACCACCGCGGTGCGGTGGGCGCGGAAGAGGACAGCGGTGACGGCGCCGGCATCCTGACGCAGATCCCTGACGCCTTCCTTCGTGACGTCGTGGACGCCGAGCTCCCGGCTGCCGGCTACTACGCCATCGGCATGGCCTTCCTGCCGGTCGACGACGCCGAGCGGGCGCAGGCCGTGGCAGCGGTCGAGGCCGTCGCGGCGGAGGAGAAGCTCGAGGTCCTCGCATGGCGCGAGGTCGTCGTGACCGCCGACCTCGTCGGGCCCACCGCGCGCGCGTCGATGCCGGTGTTCCGCCAGCTCGTCGTCGCCGACCCGTCGCGCGAGCTCTCCGGGATCGCGCTGGACCGTCGCGCGTACCGGCTGCGCAAGCGCGCCGAGCGGGAGCACGGCGTCTACTTCGCGTCGCTGTCGGCACGGACCATCACCTACAAGGGCATGCTGACCACCGGGCAGCTCGAGCCGTTCTTCGCGGACCTCTCGGACCCTCGGTACGCGTCCGAGATCGCGCTGGTGCACTCGCGGTTCTCGACCAACACCTTCCCCTCGTGGCCGCTCGCGCAGCCGTTCCGCATGGTCGCCCACAACGGTGAGATCAACACGGTGCGCGGCAACCGCAACTGGATGGCCGCCCGCCAGGGCATGCTCTCGTCCGACCTGCTGGGCGACCTCGCCCCGCTGCTCCCCGTCTGCACGCCGGGCGGGTCCGACTCCGGCAGCTTCGACGAGGTGCTGGAGCTGCTGCACCTGTCCGGCCGGTCCCTGCCGCACGCGGTCATGATGATGATCCCGGAGCCGTGGGAGAACCACGCGCAGATGGACCCGTCGACCCGGGCGTTCTTCGAGTACCACTCCACGCTCATGGAGCCGTGGGACGGTCCTGCCGCCATGACCTTCACCGACGGGACCCTCATCGGCGCCGTGCAGGACCGCAACGGTCTGCGGCCGGGGCGGTACTGGGTGACCGAGGACGGCCTCGTGGTCTGCGCCTCCGAGGCGGGCGTCCTCGACATCGACCCCGCGTCGATCGTCGCCAAGGGCCGTCTCGAGCCGGGTCTGTTCTTCCTCGTCGACACGGGGCAGGGTCGGATCGTCGCCGACGTCGAGGTGATGGCCCAGCTCGCCGCCCAGCGGCCGTACGCGCAGTGGGTGCAGGAGAACGCCGTCCACCTCTCGCAGCTGCCGGACCGCGAGCACGTGGCACACTCGGCCGCGTCGGTGCGGCGCCGCCAGCGGGCGTTCGGCTACACCGAGGAGGAGCTGAAGATCCTCCTGGCGCCGATGGCCTCCGCCGGCGCCGAGCCGCTCGGTGCGATGGGTTCGGACACACCCGTCGCCGTCCTCTCGAAGCGACCGCGGCTGCTGTTCGACTACTTCACCCAGATGTTCGCGCAGGTCACGAACCCGCCTCTGGACGCGATCCGCGAGGAGCTGGTCACCTCGATCGGCGGGGCGATCGGCCCGGAGCCGAACCTGCTGGTCGACGGGCCCGAGCACGCGCGCAAGATCATGCTGCCGTTCCCCGTCATCGACAACGACCAGCTCGCCAAGATCGTGCACGTCGCGAAGGAGCCGTCGCTCGGCTTCCGTGCGACGACGATCCGCGGTCTGTACAAGGTCGACGGGGGAGGGGCCGCGCTCGAGCGGCGCCTCGAGGAGATCTTCGCCGAGGTCGACCGTGCGGTCGCCGACGGCGTGAGCTTCCTCGTCCTGTCGGACCGCAACTCCGACGCGGACCTCGCGCCGATCCCGTCGCTGCTGCTGCTGTCGGCCGTGCACCACCACACGCTGCGCCGTCACACCCGCACGCAGATCTCGCTGGTCGTCGAGGCGGGTGACGTGCGCGAGGTGCACCACGTGGCCCTGCTCGTCGGTTACGGCGCGGCGGCCGTCAACCCGTACCTGGCCATGGAGACCGTCGAGGACCAGGCGCGCAGCGGCTACCTGCCGGGCGTCACGCCGGAGAAGGCCGTCGCCAACCTCATCAAGGCGCTCGGCAAGGGTGTCCTGAAGGTCATGTCGAAGATGGGCATCTCGACCATCGCGTCGTACCGCGGCGCGCAGGTGTTCGAGGCGATCGGCCTGTCCCACGCGCTGGTCGACCGGTACTTCACGGGCACGACCAGCCGGCTGGGGGGCATCGGGCTCGACGTGATCGCCGCCGAGGTCGCGGCACGCCATGCCGACGCCTACCCGGCCAGCGGCAACCGCCAGGCGCACCAGCGCCTCGCCGTCGGCGGCGAGTATCAGTGGCGCCGGGGTGGCGAGGAGCACCTGTTCGACCCCGAGACGGTCTTCCGCCTGCAGCACTCGACGCGCACGCGCCAGATGGACGTGTTCCGGCAGTACACGGCACGGGTCGACGAGCAGTCGGAGCGGCTGATGACGCTGCGCGGCCTGCTGCGGTTCAAGGAGGGCGTCCGCCCACCCGTGCCCATCGACGAGGTCGAGCCCGTCAGCGAGATCGTCAAGCGGTTCAACACCGGGGCCATGTCGTACGGCTCGATCTCCGCCGAGGCGCACGAGACGCTGGCGATCGCGATGAACGAGATCGGTGGCAAGTCGAACACCGGGGAGGGCGGCGAGGACCCCGACCGTCTGCACGACCCGCGGCGCCGCTCGGCGATCAAGCAGATCGCCTCCGGCCGGTTCGGTGTGACGTCCGAGTACCTCACCAACGCGGACGACATCCAGATCAAGCTCGCCCAGGGCGCGAAGCCGGGCGAGGGCGGTCAGCTGCCCGGTCACAAGGTGTACCCGTGGGTCGCCAAGACGCGGCACTCGACCCCGGGTGTCGGGCTGATCTCGCCCCCGCCGCACCACGACATCTACTCGATCGAGGACCTCGCGCAGCTCATCCACGACGCGAAGAACGCCAACCCCTCCGCACGGATCCACACCAAGCTCGTCAGCGAGTTCGGTGTCGGCACGGTGGCCGCCGGCGTGGCCAAGGCCCACTCGGACGTCGTGCTGATCTCGGGGCACGACGGCGGCACGGGCGCGAGCCCGCTGACGTCGCTGAAGCACGCCGGCACCCCGTGGGAGATCGGCCTGGCGGAGACCCAGCAGACCCTGGTCCTCAACGACCTGCGTGACCGGGTCGTGGTGCAGGTCGACGGCCAGCTGAAGACGGGACGCGACGTGCTGGTCGGGGCGCTCCTGGGGGCCGAGGAGTTCGGCTTCGCCACGGCCCCGCTGGTCGTCTCCGGCTGCGTCATGATGCGCGTCTGCCACCTCGACACCTGCCCCGTGGGCGTCGCCACGCAGAACCCGGAGCTGCGGGCGCGGTTCACGGGACGCCCGGAGTTCGTCGTGACGTTCTTCGAGTTCATCGCCCAGGAGGTGCGTGAGCACCTCGCGGCGCTCGGGTTCCGGTCGATCAAGGAGGCCGTGGGCCGGGTCGAGATGCTCGACACCCGCCACGCGGTCGACCACTGGAAGGCCGAGGGGCTGGACCTGACGCCCGTGCTGGCCGTGCCCCAGCCGAAGCCCGGCTCGAGCCTGTCCCACGCGCGGGCTCAGGACCACGGGCTCGAGCGGGCGCTCGACAACCAGCTCATCGCGCTGGCTGCCGACGCCCTCGAGCGCGCGGAGCCCGTGCGCATCGCGCTGCCCGTGCGCAACGTCAACCGGACGGTCGGCACCATGCTGGGCCACGAGGTGACCAAGCGGTACGGCGGCGCAGGGCTGCCCGACGACACCATCGACGCGACGCTGACCGGGTCGGCGGGCCAGTCGTTCGGTGCGTTCCTGCCGAGGGGCATCACGCTGCGGCTCTTCGGCGACGCGAACGACTACGTCGGCAAGGGCCTGTCGGGCGGTCGCCTCGTCGTCCGTCCCGACCGGAGCTCGGCCCTGAGCAGCCAGCACAACGTCATCGCCGGCAACGTCATCGGGTACGGCGCGACCAGCGGGCAGATCTTCCTGCGCGGCCTGGTGGGCGAGCGCTTCGGGGTGCGCAACTCCGGCGCGACGCTCGTCGTCGAGGGCGTGGGCGACCACGCGTGCGAGTACATGACCGGCGGCACGGTCGTGGTCCTCGGCCCGACCGGACGCAACCTCGGTGCCGGGATGTCCGGGGGCACCGCGTACGTGCTCGACCTGACGCCCGAGCTGGTCAACGTGGACGCCGTCCGCAGCGGCGAGCTCGCGCTCGACCCCCTGGACGACGAGGACTTCGCGCTCGTCGAGAGCCTGCTGCGCTCCTACGCGGACGAGACGGGCTCGCTCGTCGCCGCCCAGCTGCTGGAGGACCCGGGCGGCACCCGCACGCGGTTCACCCGCCTGCTGCCCACCGAGTACGCCCGCGTCCGCGGCGCCCTCGCGCAGGCCGAGGCCGACGGCCTCGACCCGAGCGCGCCGGGCGTGTGGGACAAGATCCTGGAGGTGGCCCGTGGCTGACCCCCGTGGCTTTCTGAAGGTGCGGGAACGCGAGCTCCCGCCCAACCGCCCGGTCGAGGTGCGTCTGCGCGACTGGAAGGACGTGCACGCCCACCTCGAGGAGGGCCAGCCGTTCCTGCGGGAGCAGGCCGGCCGGTGCATGGACTGCGGCATCCCGTTCTGCCACAACGGCTGCCCCCTGGGCAACCTCATCCCCGAGTGGAACGACCTCGTGCGGCAAGGTCAGTGGGCCGACGCGATCGACCGCCTGCACGCGACCAACAACTTCCCCGAGTTCACGGGGCGGATCTGTCCGGCTCCCTGCGAGTCGAGCTGCGTGCTGGGGATCAACCAGCCGCCCGTCACCATCAAGAACGTCGAGGTCTCGATCATCGACGAGGCGTTCGCGCGCGGGCTCGTCACGCCTCAGGTGCCGCAGCGGCTGACCGGTCACACGGTCGCCGTCGTCGGGTCGGGCCCCGCCGGCCTCGCGGCCGCGCAGCAGCTCACCCGCGCCGGGCACACCGTCGCGGTGTACGAGCGCGACGACGAGATCGGCGGCCTGCTGCGCTACGGCGTGCCGGACTTCAAGCTCGAGAAGATCCACATCGACCGCCGCCTCGAGCAGATGCGTGCGGAGGGCACCCGCTTCCGACCCGGTGTCGAGGTCGGCAAAGACGTCACGTGGGTCCAGCTCCAGGCCCGTTACGACGCCATCGTGCTCGCCACGGGCGCGACCGTGCCGCGTCAGCTGCAGGTGCCCGGGCTCGACCTCGAGGGCGTGCACTTCGCGATGGACTACCTGCACCAGGCCAACGCGGTCGTCGCAGGCAAGGACGTCCCGGAGCAGATCACCGCCGAGGGCAAGCACGTCGTCATCATCGGCGGCGGCGACACCGGTTCGGACTGCCTCGGCACCGCGCTGCGGCAGGGCGCGGCGTCGGTCACGACGCTGGCCATCGGCAAGAAGCCCCCGACCGAGCGCCCCGCGAGCCAGCCGTGGCCCACCGACCCGGTCCTCTTCGAGGTCTCGTCGTCGCACGAGGAGGGCGGGGAGCGGGACTACCTCGCCTCGACGGTCGCGTTCCTCGGCGACGAGGGTGACGGTGCGGGCCACGTGCGCGCCCTGCGCCTCGCCACGACCGAGTACCTGCCGGACGGGCGGCGCGTCCCGACCCCCGGCACGGAGCGCGACATCCCCGTCGACCTCGTACTCGTGGCGATGGGCTTCACCGGCCCGGAGACCGAGGACCTCACCGAGCAGCTCGGCGTCGAGCTCACGGGCCGCGGCGCCGTGGCCCGGGACGACGACTTCGGCACCAGCGTGCCGGGCGTCTTCGTCGCCGGTGACGCAGGCCGCGGACAGTCCCTCGTGGTGTGGGCCATCGCCGAGGGACGCGCCGCCGCGGCGTCCGTGGACGCCTACCTGTCGGGCTCCTCCGAGCTGCCCGCCCCCGTCTCGGCGAGCACGGTGGCACTTCGCCCCTGAGCCCGTCGCCCGAATATCCCTTCCCGGGATGTGCGTACCCGCAGGCCGGGCACGTCCCCCGGGACGTCCGGCCTTAACGCCGAAATCCAGGAAGGCATAGTCTCGAGTTATGCGTAGAGCCAAGATCGTCTGCACCATCGGTCCCGTGACGGAGTCCCCCGAGCAGGTCCAGGCCCTCGTCGACGCCGGCATGGACGTCGCACGCCTGAACCGCAGCCACGGGGACACCGAGGTGCACAAGCGTGTGTACGACAACGTGCGTGCCGCAGCGAAGGCCTCGGGCCGTTCGGTGGCCGTCCTCGTCGACCTCCAGGGCCCCAAGATCCGCCTCGGGCGGTTCATCGAGGGCAAGCACGACCTCGCCGTCGGCGACGTCTTCACCATCACGACGGACGACGTCGAGGGCACCAAGGAGCGCGTCTCGACGACGTTCAAGGGCCTGACCGGCGACGTCAAGCCCGGTGACCCGATCCTCATCGACGACGGCAAGGTGCTCGTCCGCGTCACCGCGGTCGAGGGCAGCGACGTCGTCACGCGCGTCGAGGTGCCGGGCCCGGTGTCGAACAACAAGGGCCTCAACCTCCCGGGCGTCGCCGTGTCCGTGCCCGCCATGAGCGACAAGGACGAGGAGGACCTTCGCTGGGCCCTCAACGTCGGCGCGGACCTCATCGCGCTGTCGTTCGTCCGCTCGGCGGCCGACTACGACGACGTGCGTCGCATCATGGAGGAGGAGGGCCGGGTCGTCCCGGTCATCGCCAAGATCGAGAAGCCGCAGGCGGTCGAGAACCTCAACGAGATCGTCCAGGCGTTCGACGGCATCATGGTCGCCCGCGGCGACCTGGGCGTCGAGCTCCCGCTCGAGCAGGTGCCGCTGGTCCAGAAGCGGGCCGTGGAGCTCGCGCGTCGCAACGCCAAGCCGGTCATCGTCGCGACGCAGGTGCTCGAGTCCATGATCACGAGCCCCCGCCCGACGCGTGCCGAGGCGTCCGACTGCGCCAACGCGGTGCTCGACGGCGCGGACGCGGTCATGCTGTCCGGCGAGACGAGCGTCGGCGACTTCCCGATCGAGGCCGTGCGCACGATGGCGCGGATCATCGAGAGCACCGAGGAGCTGGGCCGCGAGCGGATCGCTCCGCTCGGCTCGGTGCCCTCCTCCCGCGGCGGTGCGATCACGCGCGCGGCGGCGGAGATCGGTGAGCGCATCGGCGTCAAGTACCTCGTGACGTTCACGCAGTCCGGCGACTCCGCGCGGCGCATGTCCCGCCTGCGGGCACCGATCCCGCTGCTGGCCTTCACCCCTGAGGAGGACGTGCGCAACCGCCTGTCGCTCTCCTGGGGCGTCCAGACGTACCAGGTGCCGCGGGTCGACAGCACGGACTCGATGGTCAGCCAGGTCGACCACACGCTGCGTGCGAACGGCCTGGCCGAGGTCGGCGACTACGTCGTCGTCGTCGCCGGGACGCCCGTGGGCGTCGTGGGCTCGACCAACACGGTCGTCGTGCACAAGATCGGTGACGACGAGGTGGCACGCACCCGTACCGCCTGACCCCGTCACGCCCGACGGCCGCCACCCCGCACCCGGGGCGGCGGCCGTCGTCGTGCGTGGGCCTGCTACCGAGGCGTCGGCGGCGTCACGCGGGGCCGCGCCACCTCCGCGCCCCAGTGCTCGATCGTCTGCAGCACCCAGAACGCGGCGAAGAGCGCCACGAGCAGCGCCTCGATGACGAGCACGGCGTGCCCCCAGGTCCCGATCGTCGCGTTCAGCGCGACCACGGCGGACAGCGTCAGCAGCATCGTCGCGCCCAGGACGGCGTAGGCGAGCGCCCGCCGGCTCGACACGGACCGCGCGGCGAAGGCGTTGCGCACCACGACGGCGACCACGGCGACGAAGAGCAGCACGGCGGCCGTGTCGTGCGCCTCGCGCAGCAGGAGCTCGGGCGCCGCGACGAGCGTGACGGCCACCGCGAGCACCACGAGGGCGCCGGCGCCCCGCGCCAGGGTCGCCGCCGCCGATCCGCCGCTCCGGACCGCCACGAACGTGCGGGCGCCGGTCGCCAGGACGCCGGCGACGACGAGCGCCGTCAGGCTCGTGCGTGCGTCGGCGAGGGCGGCGGGGACGTCCGCGACGACGTCGCCGGCGCACCCGCTGCCGGGCTCGGTGGGCGTCAGCGCGACGACGAGGGCGAGGAAGCCCGCGACGTCGAGCAACGCGTCCTCGACGTCGTCCGTGCCCGTGTAGACCACGAGCAGGGTGCCGACGGCGCACAGGGCACCGACGACCGCGTCGTGCGCCCCGGTCCAGTAGTAGGCGCTCAGCGAGTCCAGCCAGCAGCCTGCCCGCGACGCCTCCACGGCGACCGCCGTGACCAGGAGCACGAGGAGCAGCACGACACCGAGGCGCAGGCTGCGGTACGTGGACCGCACGGCCCGGCGCTCCGCCGTCGACATGCTCCCCGGCTCCACCTCGGCTACCTCCCGCGCACACCCTGCCACCGCGTGAGCGGGTCCGCGCGGCGTCGAGGAGAGGGCCGTCCGGGCCGGTGTCAGGGGTCGGTCCTAGCGTGGGAGCACGAGCACCAGCACCAGCACGGACCGCAGGAGGCGCCATGACCACGCTCGAGAACCGTGACCGCACCGCGCTGCTCGTCATCGACGTCCAGACCGGTGTGCTCGACGGCGCGCACGACCGTGACGGCGTCGTCGGACGGATCGCGTCGCTCGTCGAACGGGCCCGTGCCGGCGGCACGGACGTCGTGTGGGTGCAGCACAGCAGCGACGAGCTCCCCCTGGAGTCGTCGACGTGGCAGATCGTCCCGGAGCTGACGGTGCACGAGACGGACCCGGTGGTGCACAAGCGGTACGGCGACTCCTTCGAGGCGACGGACCTGGAGGGCGTGCTCGCGGCCCGCGGCGTCGGACGGCTCGTGGTCGCGGGCGCACAGACGGATGCCTGCGTGCGCTCGACACTCCACGGTGCGCTCACGCGGGGGTACGACGTGACGCTCGTGTCCGACGCCCACACCACCGAGGACCTGTCCGCGTGGGGTGCGCCGCCGCCCGCGGGCGTCATCGCGCACACGAACCTGTACTGGGGGTTCCAGGAGGCGCCCGGACGGACGGCGGGCACGGCGACTGCCGCGGAGGTGGACCTGGGTGCCTCGACCACCTGATGCGGGGGAGCAGGAGTGCTCGTGCACCTCGGTGCGGTGCGCGAGCGCTCGTGCGGTGCACGTGGATGCGGTGCCCCGAGTGGGATTCGAACCCACACTGGATCGGGTTTGAGCCGAACGCCTCTGCCGGTTGGGCTATCGGGGCTGCGGGGCCAGCCTAGTGGGATCCGACGTGACCACGTCGTCGCCGCTCGCGGCTCGCGTGCGCGTGACACGCGCCACGTGACGGTGACCACGAGCGCCTTCGCTCCATCACACCCGGCAGGCGCACTACTCTGGGCACGTGACCAAGGACGACAGCACCGAGCCCACGCAGGACGCGCCGCAGGCCGTGGACCTGTCCGCCGATCCCGCACCGCGTGCGGCAGCGCCGTCCGCGAGCAGGCCGGCGCGCCGGGCTGTCGTCGCGGAGGACGAGGCGCTCATCCGCATGGACGTGGTCGAGACGCTCACCGAGGCAGGGTTCGAGGTCGTCGGCGAGGCCGGCGACGGCGAGCGCGCGGTCGAGCTCGCGACCGAGCTGCGGCCGGACGTCGTCGTGATGGACGTCAAGATGCCCGTGCTCGACGGCATCTCCGCGGCGGAGCGCATCGGCAAGGCGCACCTCGCGCCTGTCGTGCTGCTGACCGCCTTCTCGCAGACCGAGCTCGTGGAGCGGGCGCGCGACGCCGGGGCGATGGCGTACGTCGTCAAGCCGTTCAGCCCGGCCGACCTGTTGCCGGCGGTCGAGATCGCCATCTCGCGCTACGCGCAGATCACCGCGCTGGAGTCCGAGGTGGCCGACCTCGCCGAGCGTTTCGAGACGCGCAAGCGCGTGGACCGTGCCAAGGGTCTGCTGATGACGAAGATGGGGCTGTCCGAGCCCGAGTCGTTCCGGTGGATCCAGAAGACGTCGATGGACCGCCGCCTGACGATGCGCGAGGTCGCCGACGCCGTGATCGAGCAGGTGGGTGGCGCGTCGTCCTGACGTCCCCCGCCCGGCGCCCGCGGCGCCCACCCGAGCCCGTACCGACACCCCCGTCGGTGCGGGCTCGCTGTGTCGATGGTCACAAGTCCACAACGACATGGTGGTGAGACATTGCCATTCACATGGCGGACACAAACCATGAGTACGTTCGCGCCACATCGTCGGGGCCCGCCCACGGGTCGCGGTCGTGCAGGGCTCACAGAGGGGTACCACACGAATGATTCGATCGACACGTGCAGGACGCGGGCTGGCGGTCGCAGGGGCGGTCGCGCTCGCGCTCACCGCTTGCAGCAGCGACTCCGGTGCCGCCGGCGACGGCGAGGCGACCGGCGGGGGGAGCGGCGAACCGCTCCGCATCGGGACGATCCTCCCCGTCACGGGCTCGCTCGCGCAGCTGGGTCCGCCGGAGATCGCCGGCGTCGACCTCGCGGTGAAGGAGATCAACGACGCGGGCGGCCTGTTCGGTGCCGACGTCGAGGTCGAGCACACCGACTCCTCGGACGCCGAGAACGCGTCGGTGGCGACCGGATCGGCGCAGCAGCTGATCTCCTCGGGCGTGTCCGCCGTCATCGGTGCCGCGTCCTCGTCGGTGACCAAGAACATCGTCGACGACATCACGGGCGCCGGCATCGTGCAGGTCTCACCGGCCAACACGGCGACGGACCTGTCGGGCTACTCGGACTTCTACTTCCGCACGGCGCCGCCGGACACCGTCCAGGGCGACGTCCTCGGCAACCTCATCGTCGGCGACGGGGCCAGCAACGTCGGCATCCTCGTCTTCAACGACTCGTACGGCACGTCGCTGCGGGACGTCGTCGAGGGCGTCGTCACCGAGGCAGGCGGGACCGTCGTGTACGGCACCTCGGGGGAGGAGTTCGACCCCACGGAGACGAACTTCGCCACCATCGTCGCCGACGCCATCGCCGCGTCCCCGGACGCCATCGCGATCCTGTCCTTCACGAACCAGACGCCGTCGATCGTGCGCGAGCTGGTGTCGCAGGGCTGGGACATGAGCAAGACCTACTTCGTGGACGGCAACCTGCAGAACTTCGGCGTCGAGGGCGACATCGGCTTCCCGGCCGGCACCCTCGCCGACGCGCAGGGCACGCTGCCCGGTGCGTACCCGTCCGAGGAGTTCCAGGCGCGGATGCTGGAGATCGACCCGGACCTGAAGGACTACTCGTACGGCCCCGAGTCGTACGACGCGACCCTGCTCGTGGCGCTCGCGGCGCTCAAGGGCGGCGCGTCCGACGGTGAGACCATCCAGGCCAACATGGTCGCTGTCTCCGGCGCCGACGGTGGCACGGACTGCACGGGCTGGGAGGAGTGCAAGGCGCTCCTCGAGGACGGCGAGGACATCGCCTACCAGGCCGTGTCGGGCGTCGGGCCGTTCAACGAGGCGAACGACCCGTCGTCGGCGTTCATCGGCATCTACCAGTTCGGGCCGGAGAACACCTACACGTTCAGCCGCTCGGAGGAGGGCGAGGTCCCGCAGGGCTGACCTCGCCGGCCGCCTGATCGACGGCCCCCGGAGCCACCGGCTCCGGGGGCCGTCGTCGTGCGTGCCCGTGAGGCGGCGCAGGGGGCGACGAGGCAGACACGACGGGGCCCGGTGGGCGACCCCTGCGGGCCGGCCACCGGGCCACGTGCTGCTCGTCAGGCGGCGGGGGAGTCCTCGGGGCCCGCCCGCTCGGCGTCCCGGGCGGCGTCCACGTCGGTCGCCAGCGTCCCCAGGTAGAGCTCGATGACCTTCGGGTCGTGCATGAGCTCCCGCCCCGGGCCGGAGTAGGCGTTGCGGCCCTGGTCGAGGACGTAGGCGCGGTCACAGATCTGCAGCGCGCGCCGCGCGTTCTGCTCGACGATGACGACCGAGACGCCCGCCTTGTTGATGCGGCGGGTGCGCAGGAACGCCTCGTCCTGCCGGACCGGGGACAGCCCCGCGGACGGCTCGTCGAGGAGCAGGACGGACGGCTCGGGCATGAGCGCCCGCGCCATCGCCACCATCTGCCGCTCACCGCCGGACAGGGCTCCCGCGCGCTGCTTGCGGCGGTGCGTCAGCTCGGGGAACAGCGCGAGGACCACCTCGAGCCGCTCCGCGAACTTGTGGGGCGTCTGGTAGACGCCCATCTGGAGGTTCTCCTCGATCGTCAGGCTCGGGAACACGTTGTTCGTCTGCGGGACGAACCCCACGCCACGCTGCACGAGCACGTCGGCTCGCAGGTTCGTGATCGACTCGCCGTGCAGGGTCAGGGTTCCCGACCGGATGCCGACGAGCCCGAAGAGCGCCTTGAGCAACGTCGACTTGCCCGCGCCGTTGGGGCCGATGATCCCGACGAGCTCGCCGGGGTGCAGGACCAGCGAGCACTCGTTGAGGATGTTCACGCCGGGCACGTAGCCCGCGACCAGGGAGTCTGCGTGCAGCAGCGGCTCACCCTGCGGCTCTCCACGGTGCAGCGCAGGTGCGGTGGTCTCGGTCACGGAGCCTTCTCCTCAGCCTTGGTCGTCGGCGACAGCTCGGCGTCGGCCTCGGCCTCCGCCTCGGCGTCGATGACACCGCCCTCGTCCAGCAGGGCGTCGTCGCCGAGGTCGGTGTCGTGGTGCGCGCCGAGGTACGCGTCGATGACCGCCTGGTCGGCCATGACCTCCGACGGCGGGCCTTCCGCGACGACCTTGCCCTGCGCCATGACGACGACCCAGTCGGAGATGTGCCGCACCATGTGCATGTCGTGCTCGACGAAGAGCACCGTCGTGCCGGAGTCGCGCAGGTCCGTGATGTGACCCAGGAGGGACTGCGTGAGCGCCGGGTTCACGCCGGCCATCGGCTCGTCGAGCATCACGAGCCTCGGGTCGGACATCAGGGCGCGTGCCATCTCCAGGAGCTTGCGCTGACCGCCCGAGAGGGATCCGGCGAAGTCGTCCTTCTTCGCGTCGAGCTTGAAGCGCTCGAGCAGCGTCATCGCCTTCTCGGTGATCGCCCGCTCGCGGGGCGCCCACAACGGCTTCACGAGTGCGGTGAACAGTCCTTCGCCCGGCTGGTCCCGGGCACCGAGGCGCATGTTGTCGAGCACCGTCATGCGGGCGAGCGCCTTGGTCAGCTGGAACGTGCGCACCATGCCGGACTTGGCGACGCGGGAGGCCGCAACGCCGGCCAGAGGTGTGCCGTCGAAGACCCAGCTGCCGGTGTCCGGCTTGTCGAACCCGGTCATGAGGTTGAAGAACGTGGTCTTGCCGGCGCCGTTGGGTCCGATGAGCGCGGTGATGACGTGCTTCTGGACCTCGACGTGGTCGACGTCCACCGCGTTGACGCCACCGAAACTGCGCCTCACCCCGTCGGCGACGAGCAGGGCATCGGGCTTGGGGGCACCGGGCACCCGGGGGATCTGGGCCAGGTCGTGCCTGGCCCGCTCGACGACGTCCTCAGCGGGCATTGATCGCGAGCTCCTTCTTGTCGCCCAGGATGCCCTGGGGCCGGAAGACGATGAGCATCATCAGGGTCAGCCCGACCAGGATCCAGCCGATCTGCTCGATCTGCTGCACCGACAGCACCTCGGGGGGGACGACGCCGCGGAGGAATCCACGGACGAAGACCAGCGCCCCCCAGAAGAGCAGGGACCCGAGCACGGGCCCGAACACCGTGGCCGCACCACCGAGCAGCAGGATGGTCCACGTGTTGAACGTGACGGGCCGGCCGAGGGAGTCGGCCTGCACCGAGCTGGCGAGCACGAACACGATGCCGCCCAGCGCGCCGAAGACGCCGCCGAGGACGAGGGCCTGCAGCTTGTAGCCGTAGACGTTCTTGCCGAGCGCGCGCACGGCGTCCTCGTCCTCGCGGATGCCCTTGAGGACCCGTCCCCACGGGCTGCGGATCAGGCGCCACACGAGCAGGCACGCGAGCAGCACGAGCCCCCAGCCGACGATCCGCAGCCACCACGAGTTGGAGGTGTTGGTCGCCAGGGTGATCGGACCGAGCGCCCACCGGTCGTCGGGGAACGGCGACGCGTCCTGGAACGTGCCCTTGAACGCGTTGCCCGTCAGCCCCTCGGAGCCGCCGGTCACGTCGGTCAGGGCCGTGGAGCGCCCGACCATGCGGACGATCTCCGCGGCGGCGATGGTGACGATCGCCAGGTAGTCGCCCCGCAGCTTGAGCGTCGGCAGACCGAGGAGGAGTGCGAAGACGACCGCCGCGCCGATCGCCACGACGAACGCGAGCCACAGCGGGGCGCCCTGGATCGTCGCGACGGCGAAGCCGTAGGCGCCGAGCAGCATGAACCCGGCCTGCCCCATGTTGATCAGACCCGTGAGCCCGAAGTGGATGTTGAGCCCGATCGCCGCGAGCGCGTACGCGATCGCGGTCGGGCCCAGCATCTCGTTGAGGACGTTCGTGAAGAGCTGTCCGTAGTCCATGACGGCGACGACCTCCCGCTAACCGATGCGCTCGGCGCGCCCGAGGATGCCCTGCGGCCGCAGCAGCAGGACGAGGATGAGGATCACGAGCGCGCTCGCGTAACGCATGTCGCTCGGCATGACCAGCGTCGAGAGCTCCACGACCAGGCCGATCACGAGCGCACCGAGCACGGCGCCCAGCGGTGACCCCAGCCCTCCGAGGGTGATCGCGGCGAACATCAGCAGCAGGAGCGTCGAGCCGAAGTTGAACCGCGTGGTGTTGAGGTACAGGGCCAGGAGCACGCCGCCGAGGGACGCGAGCGCGGCGGAGACGATCCACACGCGGCTGACCACCGACTCGACCTTGATGCCCGTGGCGGCTGCGAGCGCCGGGTTGTCGGAGACCGCCCGGGTCGCGCGACCGAGCCGCGTCCGGGCGAGCACGAAGGCCACGGCGGCCAGCACGACGAGCGCGATCCCGACCGACACGAGCGACTGCCCGGAGATCTGGACCGGCCCGATCTGCATGCGCTGGGAGATCCCCGACACGATCGGGGCAGGCCGTGCACCGAAGAAGAAGAGGAACGACGACAGCATCGCGAGCGACAGGCCGATCGTGACGATCATCTGCTGCGTGATACCCACGCCGCGGCGTCGCAGCGGCCCGAACAGCACGCGGTTGAGCAGCCATCCCATGACGCCGCCCGCCGCCGTGGAGATGACGATCGCCAGCCACAGCGGCAGGTCCCACCACTGCACGGCCATGAACGCGGTCATCCCACCGAGGGTGACGAGCTCCCCGTGAGAGAAGTTCGACAGCCCCGTCGTCCCGTAGATGAGGTTCGCGCCGAGCGCGGCCAGCGCCAGCAGCACACCGAAGACCAGGCCTGCGAGCACGAGCTGGGCGTACCGGTTGGTCCCGGGACCCGCCGAGGCCTCCGCGCTCGCCTCTGCCTCGGCACCCGCCTCGGTGTCGGCGCCGGCCCCCGTGTCGGCGCCGGCCCCCGTGTCGGCACCGCCCGTGCTCCCCGTCCCGGCACCCGTCGAGGCGTCCCCGTCGTCCGGCTCTCCCGTCTCCACGCCGGCCTGCTCCGGGGGCACGACCTGCACGATCCGCCCGGCGGAGCGTCCGAGGGCCACCGTGACGACGGCCGGGTTGGCTGCCGGGTCCTTGAGGACCGTCCCGGCGGGCAGCGTGCTCTCGTCGACCGTGACGGTGTAGTCACCCGCCGCGGTCAGCGGTACCGACGCCTTCCCGGCAACGTCGGTCGTGGCGGCGACCGTGCCGCCCTCGCCCTCGACGCTCAGGGCGACGCCGGCGGCCGGCCCGGAGCCCGGGACGGTCACCGTCACGTTGAGGCACGCGGTGGCGTCGTCCGGGCTGCAGGGGGTGGTCGCCGCGTGCGCGGACCCGCCGACGAGGAGCGTCGACAGGGCGGTGAGGGCGGCCAGCAGGATGCCGGCGCCTCCTCGTCGCAGGGCGACGGAACGGTCCCGGCACGCGACTGGTCGCACGTCAGACCTCCGTCCAGATCGTCGGGCACGGGCACACGGAGTCGCCGCACGGGTCATGGGACATCGCCCACCGGTCAGCAGACGATAGGGAGGGATTGTGTCCTGTTCATTACGTCAGCGCGAGGGTTCTGCGCCGATCGATGGCGAACCGCGTCGTGCAGCGCACCCTGTTGCGGGGGGTTCCTCCCGGTTCACCGGGACGTGGTGCCGTCCCGGACTAGGCAGGCGCCCGGGTCTGGGCCATCATCGACGCAGGGCGTGCGGACCGGGGGACCGGACGCCCGACGTCCGACCCTCGTCCCCGGGAGGCCCGCAGTGCGGCCAGGTGTGCACGTCCGACGCGCGTCGTCGTCCGATCTCGAGGATCTCGTCGACCTCTGCCTGCAGGCGCGTGCGGAGTCCGGTGTCGGCCGCCAGCTGTGCTCGGACGACCGTCGGCTGCTGCGGGACCAGCTCGAGGCCCTCGCCTCGGTCCCGGACGGCGTCGCCCTGGTGGCGACCTGCGACGGCGAGCCCGCCGGCATGGTGCTGAGCCGGCTCCTGGGGCCGGGGCTGCTGTCCGGCACCATGGTCCTGAGCCTCGACGCGGTGTACGTGCGCCCCCAGTGGCGACGCCGCGGGCTCGGCCACGCGATGCTCCGGAGCCTCGCGGAGCTCGCGGACGCCGCCGGCGCCACCGACGTGTACGCCGCCCCGCTGCCCGGCTCGCGCGGGATGCAGCGCTTCCTGGCACGCCTGGGGTTCGCACCCGCAGCAGCGCACCGCACCGTGAGCACCGGCGCGCTGCTGCGGCGTCTGGCGCTCGACGTCCCGGCCCCCGTACGACGCCCCGCGTCGCGAGGACTCGAGGACCTCATCGAGCGTCGGCGCCGGGCGCGGGCTCACGCGGCCGGGGAGCAGGAGCGTGCGCGTCAGGCGGGTGCGTCGATGAGCATGCAGGTGAGCCGAGCCGTGCAGAGGCGTCGGCCGTCGGCGTCCTCGACGACCACCTCGTAGGTCGCCAGCGACCTGCCGAGGTGCAGGGCGCGCGCCGTCGCGGTGACGGTGCCCGTCCGGGCCGAGCGGTGGTGGGTCGCGCTGAGCTCGATGCCGACGGCCGCGCGGCCGGGGCCGGCGTGCGCCACCGCGGCCAGCGAGCCGAGCGTCTCCGCCAGCGCGGCAGAGGCCCCGCCGTGCAGCAGCCCGTACGGCTGGGTGTTGCCCTCGACGGGCATGGTGCCGATGGCCCCCTCGGCGTCGACGTGCGTGATCTCGATGCCCATGCGGTGCAGGAGCGTGTCGTCGGTGGGCGGGACCACGAAGGGGATGTCGGACATGGCAGATAGGTTGGCACCGTGCGTGCCGACCAGCCAACGACCAGCAGCTCGACCACCCCGCGCCTGCTCCTCATCGACGGACATTCCATGGCGTACCGCGCGTTCTACGCGCTGCCCGTCGAGAACTTCGCGACGTCGACGGGGCAACCGACCAACGCGGTGTTCGGGTTCACCTCGATGCTCGCCAACCTGCTGCGCGACGAGGAGCCCACGCACGTCGCGGTGGCGTTCGACGCGGGCAGGACCACGTTCCGTACCGAGCGGCTCGAGTCCTACAAGGGCAACCGCGCCGCCACCCCGGAGCCGTTCCGCGGTCAGGTCGACGTCATCAGGACGCTGCTGGCCACCATGCACGTGCAGGTCCTCGACAAGCCCGGGTTCGAGGCGGACGACATCCTGGCGACCCTGACCACGCAGGCGCGCGACCAGGGCATGGAGGTCCTGGTCTGCTCGGGGGACCGGGACACGTTCCAGCTGGTGGGCCCGACGGTCACGGTGCTGTACCCCGTACGCGGCGTGTCGGAGGTCGCCCGCATGACGCCCGAGGCGGTCGAGGCGAAGTACGGGCTGCCGCCCGCCCGCTACCCCGACCTCGCGGCGCTGGTCGGCGAGACGAGCGACAACCTGCCCGGGGTCCCGGGCGTCGGCCCCAAGACGGCGGCCAAGTGGATCGCGCAGTACGACGGGCTCGCGGGCGTCCTGGAGAACGCGGAGCGGATCACCGGCAAGGCCGGGGAGTCGCTGCGGGCGAACCTCGAGCAGGTCGCCCTCAACCGCGAGCTCAACCGGCTCGTCGACGACCTCGAGCTGCCCGTCGGCCCGGAGGACCTCGCGGTCCGCCCGTGGGACCGCACCGCACTGCACGAGCTCCTCGACGAGCTCGAGTTCCGGACGCTGCGCGACCGGCTCTTCGCGATGCTGCCCGACGAGGGGCGTGACGAGCGCGTCGCGACCGCGGCCGCGCTCGACCTCGTCGAGACCGGGGTCGGTGGACTCGGTGCCTGGCTCGACGCCCGGGCGGACCAGGTTCTCGGCCTGGACGTGCGTGGCACCGGCGCCCCCGGCCGCGGAGACGCCTGGGGGATCGCTATCGCGGACGGCGCGGGTCAGGCGGTGGCGTACGACCTGACCGCCATCGAGCCCGACGACGACGCGGCGCTCGCGGCCTGGCTCGCCGACCCGGCGCGCGGCAAGGCGCTGCACGCGGCCAAGGAGGCCTGGCACGCGCTCGACGGGCGCGGGCTCGCGCTCGCGGGCGTGCGCTTCGACACCGAGCTCGCCGCCTACCTCTGCCAGCCGGACCGCCGCGCGTACGACCTGCCCGATCTCGCGATCGGCTACCTGCGCCGTGAGCTCGGGAGCGACGACAGCTCGTCGCAGGGCCAGGGTGCCCTCGACCTGGAGGTCGACGGTGCCGACGAGGGCAGACGCGCTGCCGTCCGCGCCGCAGCCGTGCGGGACCTCGTCGACGTCCTGGGCAGCGAGGTCGCGGACCGGGGGGCGACGACGCTCCTCGACGAGCTCGAGCTGCCGCTGCAGGGCGTCCTGGCGCGCATGGAGCGCACGGGCATCGCCATCGACGTCGAGTACCTGACCTCCCTCGAACGCGGGTTCGACGAGCAGGTGCAGGGTGCAGCCGCGGACGCGTACGCGGTGATCGGCCGCGAGGTGAACCTCGGGTCGCCCAAGCAGCTGCAGGAGGTGCTGTTCGACCAGCTCGGCATGCCGCGGACCAAGCGGATCAAGACCGGGTACACGACCGACGCGGCGGCGTTGACCGACCTGTTCGCGCGCACCGGGCACCCGTTCCTGGAGCACCTGCTCGCGCACCGCGACGCGATCCGCCTGCGCCAGACCGTCGAGGGGCTGCTGCGTTCGGTCGCCGACGACGGGCGCATCCGCACGACCTTCCAGCAGACCATCGCGGCGACCGGCCGGCTGTCGTCGGCGGACCCGAACCTGCAGAACATCCCGATCCGCACCGAGGCAGGCCGGCAGATCCGACGGGCGTTCGTCGTGGGTCCGGGGTACGCCACGCTGCTGACGGCGGACTACTCGCAGATCGAGATGCGGATCATGGCGCACCTGTCCGGCGACGAGGGCCTCATCGAGGCGTTCCGCTCGGGCGAGGACCTGCACAGCTACGTCGGCTCGCGCGTGTTCGGCGTGCCGACCGACGAGGTCACCCCGGCGATGCGCTCCAAGATCAAGGCCATGAGCTACGGCCTCGCCTACGGGCTGTCGTCGTACGGGCTGTCCCAGCAGCTGTCCATCGAGGTCTCGGAGGCCTCGGCGCTCATGGCCGACTACTTCGAGCGGTTCGGCGGCGTGCGCGACTACCTCACGGGCGTGGTCGGCGCGGCACGCGCGACCGGCTACACCGCCACGATCCTCGGACGTCGCCGGTACCTGCCGGACCTCACGAGCGACAACCGGCAGCGCAGGGAGACGGCGGAGCGTATGGCGCTCAACGCCCCCATCCAGGGCAGCGCCGCCGACCTCATCAAGCTCGCGATGCTCGGTGTCGACGCGGAGCTGGTGCGTCGCGGGCTGCGCTCCCGGATGCTGCTGCAGGTGCACGACGAGCTCGTGCTCGAGGTGGCACAGGGGGAGCGCGAGGAGGTCGAGGCTCTCGTCCGCGAGCAGATGGGGCGTGCCGGGGACGGCCTGCCGGGTGGCCCGCTCGACGTGCCGCTCGACGTCTCGGTCGGTGCGGGCGCCAGCTGGCACGAGGCGGGGCACTGACGCGACCGGCCCAGCGGCGCCACGGGTCACCGGATCGTGTGACGCGAGTGGGGTTTCTCGGTACACCGTGACGTTTTCGTGCGTCATCTGTGGATATTTCGGGGTGTCGTACGCCACAGTGGTCCCCCTGACGGCGACGGGGCCGTCTGGACCAGCGGAGGTGCACGTGTCCGAAAGTGCTCAGGAGACCGACTACCAGCGCGTCCAACGCTCGCCGGAGTTCCAGGACCTGCGACGCAGGTTCCGCAACTTCGTGTTCCCCATGACCGCGTTGTTCCTGGCGTGGTACTTCCTGTACGTCCTGCTCGCCAACTACGCGCACGACTTCATGAGCCAGCGGGTGGTCGGCAACATCACGGTCGGCCTGCTCTTCGGCCTCGGCCAGTTCGTCTCGACGTTCGTCATCACCATGGCCTACGCGCGGTGGGCGAACCAGAAGCAGGACGCGGTGGCCGAGAACCTCCGTGAGCACATCGAGTCCGGCGCGCTGATCGACGGCGGCGAGTCGCGCCGCCCTGAGGGGAGCCCCGCATGACCCGCTACGACGCCACCGTGCTGGCCGCGGCCGCCGACAGCGGGCAGGTCGGCGACCCCGTGGTCAACATCGCGATCTTCGGCGCGTTCGTCCTGGTGACGCTGATCATCGTGTTCCGCGCCTCGCGCAACAACAGGACAGCCGCGGACTACTACGCGGCCGGGCGGTCCTTCACCGGCCCGCAGAACGGCACCGCCATCGCGGGCGACTACCTGTCGGCAGCCTCGTTCCTCGGCATCTGCGGGGCGATCGCGATCTACGGGTACGACGGCTTCCTCTACTCCATTGGCTTCCTCGTCGCGTGGCTCGTGGCGCTGCTGCTCGTCGCCGAGCTGCTGCGCAACACCGGGCGCTTCACGATGGCGGACGTCCTGTCGTTCCGGCTCAAGCAGCGGCCCGTGCGCATGGCCGCCGCGATCTCGACGCTCGCGGTCGTGTTCTTCTACCTGCTCGCGCAGATGGCCGGCGCCGGGGGACTCGTGGCGCTGCTCCTCGGCATCGAGGGTCTCGCAGCGCAGGCCCTCGTGATCGCCGTGGTGGGTGCCCTGATGATCCTGTACGTGCTCGTGGGTGGGATGAAGGGCACCACCTGGGTCCAGATCATCAAGGCGATCCTTCTGATCGCCGGTGCCGGACTCATGACGGCGTGGGTGCTCGCGAAGTACGGCTTCGACCTGTCGGCGCTGCTGCAGGGCGCGATCGACAACGGTGGCGAGAACGGGGAGCGGCTCATCGAACCGGGCGCGCAGTACGGTGCGTCCTCGCTCACGCAGCTCAACTTCCTGTCGCTCGCGCTCGCCCTGGTGCTCGGGACGGCCGGCCTGCCGCACGTGCTCATGCGCTTCTACACCGTGCCGTCGGCCAAGGAGGCGCGTCGGTCCGTGGTGTGGGCGATCTGGCTGATCGGGATCTTCTACCTGTTCACCCTGGTGCT
>JADGMW010000057.1_pt1 | contig 115760 bp, 115 predicted proteins | sample 8641801 | NCBI WGS metagenome assembly JADGMW01 (sample SAMN16272018, study PRJNA661076) | feces metagenome | isolation source: fecal sample from diarrhoea affected cattle A | host: Bos taurus | place: South Africa: Lokaleng Village, Mahikeng | collected 2019-09
TGATGTACATGACGATGTCGCGGTCGGGGTCCTGGCTCTCGAGCACGAGGAGCTGCGCCATGATGTCATCGGCCGAGGCGTCGTCGATCTGCACGCCGAGGAAGATGATGCGGTCCTCGAAGAGCTTGGCGTAGGGGTCCTGGCGCTTGTAGCCGTAGGCGGTGCGCTCCTCGAAGGTGGGGAGGATGTAGCGCGACTCAGCCGGGCGAGCCATGCCACCGGGTGCATTGAGCATTGATGCGTGTCCTGTCGGTGTCGTGAATTCCATGGTGCGCCCCCTATTCCTTCGACTCGGCGATGGACGCCTCGACGTCCGTGCCGCCGCCGCCCGCGACATCCGACGCGAATTCGCGCAGGTGGTCGACGAAGCCGTACTCGAGGGCCTCCTGGGCGGTGAACCAGTTGTCGCGGTCGCCATCCTTGAGGATCTGCTCGATCGACTTGCCGGTCTGCTCGGCCGTCAGCTCGGCCATGCGCTTCTTCATGTCGAGGATGACCTTGGCCTGCGTCTGGATGTCAGCCGCCGTGCCGCCGAATCCACCGGAGGGCTGGTGAAGCAGCACGCGGGCGTTGGGCGTGATGTACCGCTTGCCCTTCGTGCCGGAGGAGAGCAGGAACTGCCCCATCGAGGCGGCGAGGCCGATGCCCACCGTGACGATGTCGTTCGGCACGAACTTCATGGTGTCGTAGATCGCCATGCCGGCCGTGATCGAGCCGCCGGGCGAGTTGATGTAGAGGTAGATGTCGCGCTTCGGGTCCTCTGCCGCGAGGAGGAGGATCTTTGCACAGATCTCGTTCGCGTTGTCGTCGCGCACCTCTGACCCGAGCCAGACGATGCGGTCCTTGAGGAGTTGGTCGAAAACACTGCTGACCAGTGCCGGTTGGGCCATTGGCTACGCTCCATTCCAGTTATCGCGTATGTCGAATCTACCGTTAGGCAAGCCGCCTCCCGGGCCGCGTTCGCTGTCGGCAGATCGCGCGTCAGAATGTCGCGTCGAGGGCGGAGCGCAGGTCGTCGATGAGGTCGTCGGCGTCCTCCAGCCCGATCGAGAGCCTCAGGTGCCCGTAGCGGCGGAACTCCTCCGGGTAGTGGGCAACGCGCGGACCTGAGGTGCCGACGTGCACGATGAGCGATTCGTCGTGCCCGAGTGACACCGCGGAAGTGATCACGCGCAGCTGGGAGACGAAGCGGTTCTGCGTGTCGGCATCGCCGTCGACAGCGAAGGCCATGACACCTCCGAATCCGTGCGGCAGCACGCGCCGCGCCAGCTCGTGCTGCGGATGCGAGCTGAGGCCCGGGTAGTACGTGTACGCCACGCGAGGGTCGGCCTCGAGGAACTCCGCGACGCGAAGGGCGGATGCGACGTGCTGGCGGATGCGCAGGGGCAGCGTCACCGAACCCCGCGTGATGAGCCAGGCGTTGAAGGGGCTGATGACTCCCCCGACATCGACCATGGCATCCGCCTTGATGCGGCCGATGAGTTCGGCGGAGCCCGCGACGGAACCGCCCATCGCGTCGCCGTGCCCGTTGATGTACTTCGTGAGCGAGTGCACGACGAGGTCGGCACCGTCATCCAGCGGCAGTGAGAGCGGTGGTGGCGTGAAGGTCGAGTCGACGCTGAGGAGAGCGCCGGCGTCGTGTGCGAGGTCGGCGAGGGCCGCGACATCCGCCAGTCGTGTCGTGGGGTTTGCGATCGTCTCCGTGTGGATCAGCTTGGTGTTCGGCCGGATGGCGGCGCGCACCGCCTCGAGGTCGGAGGTGTCGACGAAGCTCGCCTCGATGCCGTACTTCTCTGGGAGCAACTCGTCGAAGAGCCGAAAGCTGGCCTCGTAGGTCTGGTCGGCGATGATCGCGTGGTCGCCCGTGCGCAGCAGGGTGAAGAACACCGCGTGGAGGGCGGCGACCCCGCTCGCGAGCACCACCGAATCCTCGGCATGGTCGAGGAGCGCAAGCTTCTGCTGGAGTAGCTTCTGGTTCGCGGCACCGTTGCGGGTGTAGATGGTCGCCTCTGCGGACGACCAGCTGATCGAGCTGGGGTCCTCGGGCAGCGCATAGGAGTTCGCCATGACGATGGGCGTGCGCACCGCACCCGTGCCCGCGTCGACCGTATTGCCGGCGTGCACCGCCTGGCTGAGGTCGCGGAGGGTTGATGGCTCGTGTTTGTCAGGGCGTCGCGTCATCCCAACAAACTACGTGGCGAATCGCGGCCTCGCTCGGAATATGACGAGGGCCCGCGCGATCACTCGCACGGGCCCTCGGGTCAAACTGTTCGCGATCAGGCGTGGTTGTGCCCGTAGTGCTCGTGACCCGGCTCGCGGCCGTGGCTGTCGGCGCCACCCTCAGGCATCGCGGGGAACTCGACGTCGTCGCCCGCGTCATCGATGCCAGCGGTGAAGGCCGAGAGGTCGACCTCGGCACCGTTGCTGTCGACGACCTTCGCCTTGGCGAGGACCTTGGCGAGAGCCTTGCCGCGCGCGACCTCACCGATCATGCCGGGGATCTGGCCATTCTGGTCGAGGATCTGGATGAACTCGCCCGGCTCCATGTTGTACTGGGCGGCACCCTGGATGAGGTACTGCGTCAGCTCGTTCTGGCCGACCTTGACCTCTTCGGCCTCGACGACCGCGTCGAGCAGGATCTGGGTGCGGAACGTCTTCTCGCTCGACTCCTTGACCTCTGCGCGGTGCTCGTCGTCCTCCAGGCGGTTCTCGTTCTCGAGGTGACGGTGCACCTCGTCTTCGACGAGCTTCTCGGGGACGGGGATCTCAACCTGCTCGAGGAGCTTGTCGACGATCTGGTCACGAGCCTGCGTGCCCTGGCCCATTGCCTTGCGCTTGCCGAGCTGCTCGCGCAGGTCTGCCTTGAGCTCGTCGATCGTGTCGAACTGGCTCGCGATCTGCGCGAAGTCATCGTCGGCCGCGGGAAGCTCGCGCTCCTTGACAGCGTTGAGCGTCACGGTGATGAGCGCGTTCTGGCCGGCGTTGTCGCCGCCGAGCAGCGGTGCCTCGAAGGTCGTGGTCTCGCCAGCGGTGAGCGTGTCGAGGGCCTCATCGATGCCCTCGATGAGCTCGCCCGAGCCGACCTCATAGGAGATGCCCTTGGCGGTGTCCACCTCATTGCCATCGATCGTGGCCACGAGGTCGATCTGGGCGAAGTCGCCCGTCTTGGCGGGGCGCTCGACCGTCACGAGCGTGCCGAAGCGAGCGAGCAGGCCGTTCAGCTCCTCCTCGACCTCCTCATCGGTGACCTCGACGGCGTCAACCGTGAGCTCGAGCCCTTCGAGGTTCGGCAGCGTGAACTCGGGGCGCACGTCGACCTCGACGGTGACCTCGAGGTCGCCGGAGAAGTCCTTCAGCTCGGGAAGCGCCGTGACATCCGCCTCGGGACGACCGAGGGGACGCAGCGAGTGCTCCTCGGCAGCGGTGCGGTAGAAACCGTCGAGACCCTCGTTGACCGCCTGGTTGAGCACCTCGGCGCGGCCGACGCGCTGGTCGATGATCGCCGGGGGAACCTTGCCCTTGCGGAAGCCCGGGATGCTGATCTGCTCCGCGATGGCCTTGTACGCCTTGTCGATGCTTGGCTTGAGGTCTTCGGGGCTGATCGAGATGACGAGCTTCGCGCGCGTCGGGTTCAGCTTCTCCAGCGTGGTCTTCACGTTGCTGCTTTCTCCTGGGTGTTCGTTGTCGACGAGTGGAAACTGGGAAATGTGTCGGGGCGACAGGATTTGAACCTGCGACCTCTCGGTCCCAAACCGAGCGCTCTACCAACCTGAGCTACGCCCCGGGATAATGCCGGTATCCCATAAAAGGGCCTCGGCAAGTCTAGCCGACGGTGTCCCGGCCGACGCACAGCGGCACAAATGCGCCGACGCGGATGTATTAGTATTGCTGGGCGCACCCGGATTCCGGGGGCTGCGGGGATGTAGCTCAATGGTAGAGCCTCAGTCTTCCAAACTGATTACGCGGGTTCGATTCCCGTCATCCCCTCCAACAACGCGGTGGGTCGCCTGCGTGTCGACTCCTTTCGCAGCGGCTCGCCATCCTCGCCCGTCACGTTCGACGAGCCCGAGACGCTCGAAGCCTTCGAACCAGCCCTCCATGGGCCAGTCGCCCCAGCGCGCGGCGTAGATCGCCCCGTTGCGGAGGATGTCATCGAGGTGGCGCACGGGCGGGGATTCCACCGTGTGGTGCTGATGGTAGGCGCGCGCTGAGCCGAGCCACGCGATCTCGATTCCGCGATCGCCGGCGACCTGCGCGAAGTCGGTGTCCTCTCCCCCGTAGCCCACGTAGTCGGCATGGAAGCCTCCGAGCCGATGCCAGGTGTGTCGTGTCACCGCGAACGACAGCGACCAGAACAGGCGGTGGTCGCCACCCCGCTCGACCGCGCCCGGCGCGGGTGCGGGGCGTGCCGGATGCGGCGACGCCATCGCGTCCAGCTCATCAAGGCGGTATCCACCGGGCGGAGCGGGGGGAAGGTATGCAACCGGCCCGCACAGGAGGTCGTTGCGCGTCTCGCGGGTGAGAGCCGCCGTGAGATACGCCGACATGAGCTCGGGGCCAGGGATGCAGTCCACGTCGAGGAACACGACGACGTCGGCCCCACCGGCGATGGCGACCTCGGCGCCCAGGTTGCGCGCGGCCGCGAGGGGAAGCCCGAGCGGGTCGCGGGCGATGGGCACAACATGCGGTGCCGGTGCGCCACCAGGACTCCAGTGCAACAGTTCGGGATCGTCCATCGCGACCACGACGTGGTCATCGGGAAGACGATCGCTCGCCGCGATGCCGCGGTGCTGCATCCCGAGGTGGTCGTGGCGCCCATGGGCGATCGTCACGACGGCGAGGCGCGTCACGTTCCCAGTCCCGCAACGGAGCGGATGACCTCAGCCGCGCGAGACGCACCCGAGCCGTCGTTCCATTCGCGCCAGAGTGCGCCGTCGAGCCGCTGGGTCGTCGTGAGGAGTTCGCTCCAGCCTGTGCTCGGGAACTCCCGGATGACGGCGGCGGGCCATTCATCGCGAGCGAGCACGCGTGCCGTGGCCGCCTGCTCGTCATGGGGTCGCCGCTGCGGCAGGATCACGGCGGGTCGGCGGGCCGCCGCGACATCCGCCACCGAGTTCTGGCCGGCGTGGGTCACGACGACGCTCGCTCGGCAGATGAGCTCCCACGGGTCATCGACCCACACTCCCCCCTCGCCACCCACGACCTGCCAGCGCCAATGCGGGGTCTCGCGCTGGGCCGCCTCGAGCGCGGACACATCGACGGAGTCGCCGCCCCGACCGAGGAGCACGAGCACGCGCCTCTGATCCGGCTCTCCAGCGATCGACCGGCCGGCGAACCTGGAGATCGCACCGACGGGCGCCACCTTGGCCTCGGCCGAGGCTTCGGAACTGAAGATGCCCTTCGCGCTCGCCGGCCAGGCGCCGAGCAGGGCGGATGATGCGGCGTACCCGAGCGCGTGAGGAACGTCGCCGCGCTTCCCCGGCATTGCGACCGTCACGATCGGCACGCCGTGCAAGCGGCAGAGCAGCGCCACCTCGACCGAGACATCGACGACGACGGCCCGCGGATGCGACCGTCCGATCCATTCCGATATGGCGGCCATGCGCCCCGCGAGCCCGGCATCGTGCAGCGGCGCCCAGTGCAGCACGCCACCGGCGGTCGCTCCGACCGGGTTGCGAGCCTCGTCGTCCCGCGCGAGCTGCACCCACTCGCCTCGCCACTCGTCAGGGCGCTCCAGCGACGACAGCCCCGTGACGGGCTCAGCCAGCGCGGCCGAGATCGCGAGGGCGCGGTGCAGGTGGCCGCGACCCTGATGGTGGATGTAGTAGCCGATCATGCCGCGGCGACACGGGCGGAGTTGCGGTAGATCTCCTCGTACTCGTCGACCATGCGCGTCATCGAGCAGAAGTCCTCGGCGCGTCGGCGCGCATCCGCCCGGCTGAGGCCGGTTGCGGCGACCATCGCGTGAGCGAGCGAGTCGACGTCGCCCGGGCTCGCAAGGCATCCGCTCGACTCATCGATGATCTCGGAGATCGCGCCACGGTCGAAGGCCGCGACGGGGGTTCCGCAGGCGAGCGCTTCGGCAACGACGAGACCGTAGGGCTCGTCCCACTCCGGCGTCGCAACCGCGACCGACGCGGCCCCGATGGCGGAGGCGAGCGCATCGTGGCGCAGGTGACCCAGGTACCGGATGCGCCCGCCGAGCAGCGGCTCGACCTCGCGCGCGAAATAGTCGGGGTCCGAGAGCGGCCCGACGATATCGAGGGCGAGCCCGGCCTTGTTCGCTGCCGCTGCGGCAAGGTGCGGCGCCTTCTCCGGCACGAGCCGGCCGAACCAGATGGCGGCGCCCCCGCCCGGTCCAGGAGCCCAGCGCGTGAGGTCGACGCCGTTGTGGACGACGGTCGCCTCCGCCACATGTGACCACTGCCTGGCGGTGTGGGCACTGACCGCAGTGAACGACGCGTCACCCCGCGCGAAGGCCGCTGCCGACTCCAACCACGGGGTGGGCGGCGTGTGGAGCGTCGTGACGATCGGGCATCCGGCGAACTCCGCAAGCGCGACCGGGAGGTGATGCAGGCTGTTGTTGTGCACGACGTCGAAGGGGCCGAACTCTCCCCTGCCGAGCCTGAGCATGAGCCCGAGGTAGGCGTGGTGCTCCCTCATCCAGGCATCCGGCATGGCGTTCGCATCCCGGCGCGCCACCTCGCTCGGTGTGAACGTCTCGACATCGAGGACCCGCACATTGAGGGAATCGTCGGACCCGGGCGCCGCGAACATGCAGACCTCGTGGCCGCGGGCGATCAGTTCGCGCGCCAGGAGGTGGGTGTGGGCTTCGAGGCCGCCCGCGAAGGGCTCCGCGACGGGAAAGCGGCTCGACGCGACGAGGCACACCCGAAGGGCTGCGCTCATGAGAGGAGCTCCGAGTAGTTGCGCGCATGCTCCCGCGCCAGCATGGCCCGCTGCTCCCGCCTCGCATCCAGCGGCGCGCTGAAGTCGGGGCGGTCGGCGTAGACGAGGCGGATCGCCGCCGCCAGCGACTCGCCATCAAGGCCGGCGTGGTCATGCCCGTAGCTCAGCACCGGCCCCTGGTCGGCGTAGTAGCCACACGTCGGCGCGACCACTGTCGTGCCCAGGTCGCGGCAGGCCTCGAGCCAGCCGGAGTGCGTGCCGTGGCGATAGGGCAGCACGCTCACGTCGAGTGACGCGAGGTATTGCCAGAGCGCGTCGTCGGAGAAGTAGTCGTGGATGCGAAGGTCGATCCGTCCCGCATCCGCTTCTGCACGGAGGAACTCTGCGAGCTCCCTCGAGTATCGCGCTCCGTCGGGTTCGAGCACGTCACGGTGGCCGTCGACCTGCAGCACGGCGGCGTCGAGTTGGGCGATCGTGGCGGACAGCGTCGTGATGACCGGAAGCGGGTCCATCCCCGCCCGCAGGCTCTTGACGTGCACGCCGACCCTGAACTCGTCTTTGCGGACGGGCTTCTCCGCGCGCAGCCGTGCCGCCGTGCCGAGGTCGACCACGTGCGGATGCGGCAGCACGTGGGCCGTGCGCCCCCAGCGGGTCTCGATCTCCCGGGCCGCGCCCTCCGTGAGGGTGATCAGGGCATCCGCTGCTGGGATGAGCACGTCGAGTTGCGCGTCATGCTCCGTGGTCGTCTCGTGGTGCGGATTGCGAAGGTCATGCACCGTATAGACGAGCGGGATGCCCCTGCGGCGCAGTTCGCCGACGAGCTCGCGAAGGGCCGCCGGCGAGCGTGAGTCGAAGCCGAAGTGCACGTGGAAGATGTCAACGTCCTCGGCGTCACGCACCCAGGCGGGATCGAGCATGACGGGAGGCCACCACGTCGAGACCGTTGATCTGCGCGGATCAGAGGGATCCGGATCTGGCAGCCTCGTCACGACCGGCGCCCCGGCACCCTGGCCCACCTCCGGCGCGATGTGCCTGACGTAGACGTGGTTCGCCGGAACCGAGGCCACCCGGATTGCGCGCTTCGACCGCTCCCGGGTCGAGACTGCGGTGGCGTCGAGCGTGGGCTGCATTCAGGCATTCCTCTCCGGCAGCCCGGCGGCGTGCCGGTCACAGGCGACCACAGCTTGCTCAAAGGTGGCTGCGAGCGGAAGTCACGGAATCGTGGCCCCCGTCCGCGGGCCAAAATGTACCCCGCCGTATATTGCAATGTCCCCCCTACTGGGGGCTAGCATCGAGCTACCCCACCCGAGCTCGGCAAGGCCCCGAACCTGCCGAGCAATGCACTCAGGAGTCACCCGATGTCTTCTACCGCAACATTCGACAGCGCCGTCACCTCGACTGCCCCCGCTGGCTGGTACCACGACCCGCTCGGCCTCCCCCAGGTCCGCTGGTGGAACGGCCTCATGTGGACCAATGAGGTGCAGCCTCCCCGCCCGGAGATCCAGGTCTCCTCGGCCTACCGCACCCCGCTCGTGGGGCGCCCCTAGCGCCGCCTCTCCACCGCACGGGCTACACGACGTTCTCCACATTCGCGAGCGGAATCGCCGCCGTGACCTTTCCCCGCCACTAGGGTCAGACCAGTTGACGCGGAAGGCATCAGGTGGAAGCAACAGAACAGCATCAGGGCGCGCTCGGGCAGGACCTGTCGACAGCTCCCTCTCTTCTGAGGGACACGACGAAGTGCCCTTCCTGTTTCGCTTCGCTCCGTTCCGCCACCTGTCACCGCTGCGGCCTTGACCTCTCCCACGAGCGTGCGGCAGAGCTCGCCGAACTCTCCGTCCGAGCCGCGGACCTACTCGATGAACGCGCATCCCTCATCGCAACGATGCGCGCGACGGCGAGGCGGTCCGTTGCACCGTCTCCCCTGACTGCGGCCTCCTCCCCCACGCACGCCCCGGCCCAGGCAACTGTCCCAACGGGATCTGCACAGCCGAATGCCCCGTTGCCGCAGGCGCCGTCGATTGTCCCCGACGGAGACCGCCAGCCTGACCGCGACCCCCGCACCGGAGAACCGGAGGCCCGTGGCCCACGCCGCTCAGGTGTGCAACTGGCCCTGTTGGTGACGGGCATCTCGCTCCTGTCGGTCTTCGCCATCTTCTTCATGGTGTACGCCTTCATCAACTATGGGCTGGCCTGGCGCTCGATCATCATTGCGAGCGTCACGGTGGCCGCCTTCGTGACCGCGGGCATCCTGCGACGCCGATCACTCAGCGCAAGCAGCGAAGCCGTCGCCGTCTTCGCCCTCGTGCTCACCTACCTGGATGCCTTCGCCATCCGGGCGAACGACCTCCTCGGTGTTGCCGCGGTCGACGGCGCTCGATACTGGGGTGTCTTGCTCCTCGCGAGCGGTCTTGCGTTCATCATCTGGAGTCGACTCTCGCGTCTCCGCGCAGCGAGCCTCGTCGGCTACCTCGCGATCCCCGTCGGCACCGCCGTGCTCGTGTCGAGCCTCGTCACCCCCCTTGAGACCGGCGCCGCCGTCTTCACGGTGGCGATCGCGACCGCGCTCTCCGGCACCGTGCAGCACACGGCCTGGCTCCCTGCGGCAAGCGGCCGTCGCCCAGCGCAGCCCGAACGACTTCTCGTCACACTCGTCAGCGCTCCCGCGCTGCTTGTCGCTGTTGCCAGTTCCTTCCTCGTTGCACCGCAGCTGACGGCGGGCGCGAGCCTCGCACTCGTGGGTAGCGGACTCGTGGCCATGCTGCACGCCTTCCTCCACCTGCGCTCCGCCAGCTCGTATGACCGGGTGGGCGCAGCCCTCTCCGGCGCTGTCGCGGGAGGAGCGCTCGCACTCGCGGGTGCGGCGTATGGCCTCCGCGTCTTCGAGACGAGCGATCTCCCCCTCCTCACCATCGCGGCTCCCACGCTCGCTGCGGCACTGCTCGTGACACTGCTCCTGCGGCTGCCGGACGCCACCTATCGCATTCCGCTCCGCCTGGCTGCCGGGGCGGCGGCGGTCGTGGCGCTCCTGGCGACAGCGCCGGCCGTGACCATCGCTCTCGCGAATACGACGGCATCCGTCGCCGAATCCCTCCTGGGCGCACGGGGCGATGCTTCCGAGCTTCGGGTCTGGTTCCTCTCTGAACTCGATGCCGTGGCGGGGACGCTCGCGCTCGTGCTCGCTGCCGTAGCGGCGGCAGCCATCCTGCGCTCCTTGGCCCGCGTGGCGTCCGTGCTGGGCGTGGCCGCGAGCGTCGCTGCCCTCCTGCTTCCTCCCCTGCTGCCCAGTCTCTGGCTCACGATCGCGGGCTGGATTGCGCTCGGGGCTGCAGGACTCGTGCTTCGACGACGGTGGGCGCATTTCGGCGCAAGCTTCACCACCGTCGCGATCGGGGGCCTCGGACTCGCGTGGCTCGCAGGGTGGGGTTCCGACTCGACGTGGCCGGTCACATCCGTCGTGGCGCTCACCGCGATCGTCCTGACGCTCCGCACGGCGCACGCCGCGTTGACACGGGGGTCACTCGCCACGGCTGGGACGGGTGTCGTCGTGCTCGCGGCAGCCGCGACCGCCGAACAGTTCGCAGGCGGCACGGGGACGGCAGCCGTGGGTGCCCTCGCCGGCGCGGCGATGCTGCTCCTCCTCACAGCCGCGTTCCGCTCGCCCTCCCGGTCCGTTGAGGCCCGGTGCGTGTTCTGGGCGGCACTGGCATCCGCCGTCGTCGCTTCCGCGGCCTTGGCAACGCGGTGGAGCCCCGACCTGCCGTTGCCGGTGCTCACAGTGACCTCTTCCGTGATCGTCGCCGCCGCCGCGTGCGCGTGGCTGGCGCTGAGGAAGGACTACCGCGCAGTCGCTGAGCAGTACGCGGCTGGCATCACGGTCGCGCCCGCCCTCGCCTTGGGACTGTCGGCGGCGGCCACCTCCTGGCTGCCATCAGGGCCGATGCCAAGCTTCGCGCCCGCCCTCGTCGCGGCGGTCGTGACCGCCGTGGCACTCCTGCTCCACACCTCGCGACAGGACACCGGGGGGCGAGCGAACAGGCAAGCCCTCGAAGTTGGTGCCGCCCTCGCCTTCGTCCCCCCGTTCCTCGCCACCCTCTCAGGGCGGATCGAAGACGGATGGCTCGTGCTGGCCCTTGTCGCGATCGCGATCGCCCTTGCAGCGACGAGTGAGGACGGGCTCGTGGCGTCCCACTCGCGACGCCGCCATCTCGGCTGGGCGGCGCTCGGGTTCGCGACGGCCGCCCTGTGGTGGGCACTCGACGGCGGCAACGTCACGCATCCCGAACCCTACGTCTTGCCGCCAGCGCTCGCCCTCGTCGTCGTCGCCCTGCTCATCCGGCGTCGCGAAGCGCGCTCGACCAATGCAGGGTCGGCCCGGGTATCGCCCTGGGTGCTGCTCTTCGCCCTCGCGCTCGCGATCATCCCGCTCGCGTTCAGCAGCGCGGCTCCCACCGCGGTCGAGACGCTTCGCGCCGTGCTGACGCTCACCGCCTCGGCAGCACTGCTCCTCGGCGCAAGCCTCCTGGTGTCGCGGCGAGGTGCCCTGGGCGCAACGGCTCGGCTTGCTGCGGCGGCCGGCACGGTGGGCCTCCTCGGCACAGTCATCGTGACGGTCATCCGCTCGGATACGGCGTTGACCGAAGACGCACTGCTGGAGCCGTGGCTGCTCCCCGGCGTCGCGACGCTCGCCGCGGCCGGCATTTCGCTTGCACGCGTACGAAGCGGCATGGCCAACAGTCCAGCCCGAGTCGCGAGCACGACGGGACACTGGGTATTCCGCGGAGCGATCGCGCTCGCCGTCGGCGCAGAAGTCGCAGCTGCGAATGAATCGGATGCCGGGCTCGCCCTGCTGCGCATCCTGATCCTCGTCCTCGCGCTCTGCGCCCTGCACGTCATTGCGCTGCAATGGACCGCTCCCCCGCTCGGCGTCGTCACCGCGTGGACGAGCCTCGCGCTCGCGGCGCTCGTCGCGGTGCTCGGCAGCTGGACCGTCGACCACGTCGAACTGCTCAGCGCCCCGACTGCGCTCGCGCTCATCGCGGGCGGCGCCATCACCCTGCGCCGGGTGCCGGAATCGCGCAGTTGGCCGCACCTCGGACCGGGAATCGCGCTCCTGCTGCTTCCCACCCTTCTCGCCACCTTCTTCGAACCTGAGGTGTGGCGACTCGTCGCGCTCGGTGCCGTCGCGGTGCTGACGATCGTCGCCGGAGTTGCGTTCCGCCTGCAGGCGCCCTTCGTGATCGGCACGGTCGTCGTCCTCGCGCACGCGCTGCGCACCTTCGCACCGCAGATCCGGGCGGTCTACGAGGCTGCCGACTGGTACGTCTGGGCGGGAATCGGAGGCGCGATCCTCCTGGCCCTCGCGATTCGCTACGAGCAGCGAGTGCGCGACGTCGCGCGCATCGCCACGCGGATCGGCTCCCTGCGCTGAGGAAGGCCGGCCGAGGCTAGAGGTCGAGGAAGGTCCAGCGACCGTCGAGCATGGTTGCCGCGACCTCCATCGTGCGAAGCGAGACCGCCTCCAGCTCGAGCGGGTTCTCATCCGTCACGACGAGGTCGGCCGCTTCGCCGCTGCGCACCGACGAGCGCACGGAAGACGCGAGTGCCTCTCGCGTCGTTATCGCCTGTTCGGGATGCCACGGGAGCCGACCATCCCGCGAGCGGCTGACGGCGGCAGACATCGTGACCCACGGGTCCAGGGGCGCAACCGGCGCATCCGAACCGAGCAGGAGCGTTGCGCCCACATCGAGGAGCGAACGCAGCATGAAGGCCCGCTCCGTGCGGCCATGCCAGTGCCGCTCCGCGATGTCCCGATCGTCCATCGCATGCTCGGGCTGCACGCTCGCCTCGATGCCCAGGCGCCCAAACCTCGCGATATCAGCCTCGGCAAGCAACTGCGCGTGCTCGACACGTCCCCCGCGCACGCCAAGCTGCTCGAAGACATCGAGCACGTGGGAATTGGCGTGGTCGCCGATCGCATGCACGGTCGCGAGAATGCCGGCATCCGCCGAACGGCGAAGCAGTGGCAGCAGTTCCTCCGGCGGCACCGTCAACAGTCCGTGCGGATGCTGGTCGGCGGGAACTCCGGGATAGGGGTCGAAGCAGTAGGCCGTGCGGGTGCCGAGCGAGCCGTCGGTGAGGATCTTGTGCCGCCCGACCGTCAGCAGCTCGCCGACGCGCTGCCCCGTGCGGAGGCCCATGCCGATCGCGCGCTCGATGTCCTGCGTGTAGATCCCGAACTCCACGCGGAGCGCGTCCACGCCGGCAGCCTGTCGACGCAGCCAGGCATCCATGCTCCAGCTCATCTCAAGGTCGACGACTCCGACGACCCCGCGGGCCGCGGCAGCGGCAGCGGCTTCCGAGACCCAGGCGTCGAGCACGGAGTCGGGAACCTCATTGACGCGTCGTTCGATCTCGAAGGCCGGGTCCTCCCGCAGCAGGCCGGTCGGGTGCCCCGCGAGACCGTAGCGCTCGAGCGCGGGGGTGTTGAGCCAGACCGCGTGGAGGTCGAAGCTCACGAGCACGACGGGGATGTTCGCGCTCGCCGCATCCAGGTCGTCGAGATTCGGCGCATCCGGCCACACGCCGTCACGGAAGCCATTGGCGACGAAGGTGAGCGGCTGCCCTGCGTGATCGAGGGCGGGTGGCGAAGTCCGGAGCGCCTCCGCGACGAGCCCGGCTGCCTCGCGCGCAGACATCGCGGATGAGACATCGAGGCGGTGCGTGGCGAGGGCCCACTGGTTCATGTGGATGTGGCTGTCCCACAGCCCGGGTGCGACCCAACGACCGTCGAGCTCCGTGACCTCTGCGTCGGCATCCGGTGTGTGCGCACCCGCGGGAGAGACCGCGGCAATGCGTCCATCGCTGATCGCGATGTCGACCGCGTCGCCATGATCGGAGCCCACCACGCGCGCGTTCCGCAGCACGCTAGCGGTGTTCATTCGCTGCCCCCGTGCACTCGCCGCATCTCGTCCACGAGCTGCGGGTCGGCGTAGTCGCCGCCGCCTTCCAGGCCCTGCATGACCGACTCGACGACCTCGGCCGGCTTGTTCTGGCTCAGCTTCGCACGCGCCTCGAAGCGCTCGACCCTGAGGCGGAACCCGACCGTGCCCGACATGATGCTGCGGCCATACTCCTCGTTGTCTTCCAGCAGTTTCGGATGCGGCATCGCGTCTTCGAAGCGGTGCACGAGGTCGGTGAGCACCTGCCAGTTCTCCTCGTCGCTGAGGATCTCGGGCGTTCCATAGAGGTGTGCGGTCACGTGGTTCCAGGTCGGCACGGCCGGCCCGTCGCCATACCAGCCGGGTGAGACGTAGCCGTGCGGCCCCTGGATGATGACCATGACCTCGTGCTGGCCGAGCTCGAGCAAACGATCGTCGGGGCGGCCGACATGGCTCACGATGCTGATCTCGTCGCGGCCCTCCTCGAGCACGACGGGATAGTGGGATGCGACAAGGCCCTTGGCCGTGTGGGAGACGATCGTCGCCCACGGATTGCGCCGGATCAGTCGCTTGACCTCATCGGGGTCGGTGACGATGAAGTGGGGTGTGTGCCGCATGGGGAAATCATGGCAGACGCGTCACTTCTGGCAGCGCGGACACCAGTAGAGCTTGCGGCCAGCGGCCATCTCCATCGCGATGTTGGTGCCGCACACCCGGCACGGCTCCCCAGCACGGTGATAGACCCAGTGGCGGTCGTCGCGGCTCGCGAGCGCGGCGCGATAGGCCTCGCCCTCGAGGCCGTCCATCGTCATCATCTGGCCGGTCTCAACGCCAACCCCGAGCAGATACACCCAGTCCCGCCAGAGCTCGCGTACTAGCTCCTCCGGCACCTGCTTGCCCGGCGTGTGCGGGTCGAGGCGGGCTCGGTACAGCAGCTCCGCCCGGTAGACGTTGCCGATGCCGCTCACGACCTTCTGATCCATGAGCAGGAGGCCGATGGGTGTCGTCGTGCGGCGAACGGCGGCGACGAAACGCTCCTCACCCTCGTCGGGGTCGCCAACGAGGGGGTCGGGACCGAGCTTCGCCATCGACGCGGCGACCTCGTCCGGCGTCTGCACCTCGCACGCGGTCGGGCCCCGCAGGTCGGCGACCGCGACGTCGGTGAGCAGACGCACCCGCACCTGTCCCACGGGTTCCGGGGGAAAGACCGCGATGTCGTCGCCGAGCTTCTCGTTCTCGGCCATACGGAGGCGCGTGCGACGTGGGGCACCGATGCTGCGCAGGCTCGCCTCGTTCTCACCGCGTGCGCCGGCGGCATCCGGAACCTCGCCCTCGAAGTCGTCGATGATCGTGCCGCGCATGTTGGTCTGGCCCATGCGGCCGTCGGCGGATGCCGTGGTCGCGTCAGCGGTGATGTCGCCGGCGAAGTCCCAGGCGCCATAGAGGCCGAGGTGCACGCGCATCCAGAGCCCGTGGTCGAACTCGAGGAACATCTGCTTGCCGACCGCGACCGCGTCGACCATGCGGTGACCATCGAGCTGGGCCGCCCCCGACGCGAAACGCCCCTGCGGGGACGACACGGCGACCGTGTGGCCGATGAAGTGCAGGGAGAACTGCCGCGCGATGCGGTGGACGGAATGACCCTCTGGCATGGGAGGAGCCTGGCCTCAGACGATCTCGTGGCCCGCGATGAGGCCGGTCGTCTCGTACTCGCCGAGCTGCGCGATGCGACGGGCGTGCCGCTCCTCGCCGGGGAAGGGCGTCGCGATGAAGGTGTCGATGAACGAGACGGCATCCTCAACGGGGTGCTGCCGCGCACCGATCGAGATCACGTTGGCGTTGTTGTGCTCGCGGGCGAGCTCTGCCGTCGCCGTACTCCACACGAGGGCGGCACGGATGCCCGTGACCTTGTTGGCCGCGATCTGCTCGCCGTTGCCCGAACCGCCGAAGACGACGCCGAGCGCCTCGACACCCGCCTCCTGGTCGCGGGCGACCGCCCGTGCCGCGTTGACGCAGAACGAAGGGTAGTCGTCGAGCGGGTCGTAGTCGCTCGGACCGTGGTCGATGACCTCATGCCCCTGCTCGGCGAGGTGCTGCTGCAGGTGGCGACTGAAGTCGAGGCCGGCGTGATCGGTGGCGATGTGGATGCGCATCCGTCCAGTTTAGGAGCGGTGCGCACCCCCATCGCTCAGTCGAACTGGGGGCCGCGAGTGCGGGATCGCTTGAGCTCGAAGAAGCCGTCGTAGGCGGCGACGGCGACGACGCCGTCCCACAGCTTCGCGGCTTCCTCGCCCTTGGGCGCGGGAGAGATGACGGGCCCGAAGAAGGCGGTGCCCTCGACCGCGATGACGGGAGTGCCGACATCCTGGCCCACACGGTTGATGCCCTCGGCGTGGCTCACGCGGAGCTGCGGCTCATACTCCTCGGTGTCGGCGTGCGCGATGAGCTCGGCGGCGAGGCCCACTTCGGCCAGCGCCTCGCGCATGACGGTGTCGGCGTCGGTCGAGCCGCCCGGGTGGATGCGCGTTCCCAGCGCGTCATAGAGCGGCTTGACCGCCTGCTCGCCCTCCACCTCGGTGACGGCGGCGACGAGGCGGGCGTAGCGCAGTGCGCGAGGGAGGAACTCACGGTAGTGGTCTGACAGGTCGTCGCGGTCCTCGTTGAGCACGGCAAGGCTCATGATGTGCCAGTGCACATCGAGGTTGCGAAGCGCCGCGACCTCATCGATCCAGCGGCTCGTCATCCAGGCCCACGGGCAGGAGGGGTCGAACCAGAAGTCGACTCGGGTGGGCACGGCGGCGGTCATGTCAGTCATGCCTCAACGCTAGCCGTGCTTGCACGCTTGGCTCTGGTAATCGCCCAACAAGGGGCGCACACTGTAAGGACACATGCGTCTCAACGTGGAGGTGTCTGATGGCTATTGGAGGACAGCGCGACCGGTTCTCGTGGGAGGTCCCGGGCGGCATGCCCGTGTTGTCGAGGGGACGCCACCGCCGCCCCCGGCAGGGCGCCTGCTTCATGGAGTTCGCCTCCTACCTCGCGGGCGAGACGTGGAGTGACCATCCGCAGTGCACGCATCCATTCCTCGCGTTCCTTGCCCGAGGGGTCAACGACTTCACGAGCGACCAGGGACGCCAGCGTCTCGCGACCCACATCCCGAGCGTTGTCGGCCTGACAGGTGATTCACCGATCATCGAGCCCCTCGTCGCCCTCCGCGCGGCCGTCACCCCCATCGGGGTCGCCGCCGAGTCCGCCCAGCGCAGCCTCGCCGCCGGTGTGCTCGCGTGCGAGGCCGCCCTCGACGAACTCGCATGCCCGAAGCCGGACGCCGCAGTGGAACTCCTTGCGGAGGCACACTCCAGCGCGCCGCTCGCCATGGCCTGGGCAAAGGACTTCGCGGCGAGCATCCCACCGTCACGCCGCCCCGTCTCGTTCTCGCGCCGGGGTCGCGCCATCGTGAGCACGGCGGTGCTCGCCGCGGCCGATGCGCTCGTCGATGACCCTGACGCACTGCTCCACGCAATGCTCGTGGGCGCGATCGCGGACACGCGGGGGCTGCTGACCAAGGCCCCGCAGCCGACGGAGGCCACGCAGGCGGTCCCCGTGCGGGATGGCGTGACGACGAGCATCCGCTGACCGTCTCGCGATTAGGCTTGCTGGCGACGGCTGCCGCACCGAACGTGCGCAGCGTCGCACGACAACCGACTCACAATGGAGGAGCATTCGCATGCCCGGAGACAATCTCACCCGCCTCGAGGCACAGGAGCGCAGTGCCCTCCTCTCGGTGGAGAGCTACGACGTGGCCCTCGACCTGACGACGGGTGACGAGACCTTCCGCAGCACGACGACGATCGCCTTCACGGCCGAGGCGGGGGCGTCGACCTTCATCGACGCGATCACGCGCACCGTGCACTCGATCACCCTCAACGGTGAGCAGGTTGATGTGTCTGCCGCCGACGGCATGCGCATCCAGCTCGAGTCGCTCGCGGAGCGGAACGAGCTCACGATCGTCGCCGACATGGAGTACACCAACACGGGCGAGGGCCTTCACCGCTTCGTCGACCCCGTCGACGGCGAGGTCTACCTCTACTCGCAGTTCGAGGTGCCCGACAGCCGCCGGGTCTTCCCCGTCTTCGAGCAGCCCGACCTCAAGGCCGAATTCTCCTTCACCGTGACGGCACCCGCGCGCTGGCAGGTCGTCTCCAACTCCCCCACGCCCGAGCCCGAAATCGACGGGGAGGTCGGCACCTGGCGTTTTGCGCCCACGCCCCGAATCTCGTCCTACATCACGGCGATCGTCGCGGGACCCTACGACGTCGTGCGCAGCGAGCTCACCAGCCGCGACGGCCGCACCATCCCCCTCGGCGTCTTCTGCCGCAAGTCGCTCAGCGAGTACCTCGATGCCGACTACATCTTCGACATCACCCGCAAGGGCTTCGAGTACTACGAGGAACAGTTCGACTACGCCTACCCCTTCGAGAAGTACGACCAGCTCTTCGTGCCCGAGTTCAACGCGGGCGCCATGGAGAACGCGGGCTGCGTCACCTTCACCGAGACCTACGTCTTCCGCAGCAAGGTGACGGATGCCATCAAGGAGCGTCGCGTCGTCACGATCCTTCACGAGCTCGCGCACATGTGGTTCGGCGACCTCGTGACCATGAAGTGGTGGAACGACCTGTGGCTCAACGAGTCCTTCGCGGAGTGGGCCTCGACCATCTCGACCGCTGAGGCGACCGAGTGGACCGAGGCGTGGACCACCTTCCAGGCGATGGAGAAGAGCTGGGCCTACCGGCAGGACCAGCTGCCCTCGACGCACCCCGTCGTCGCGACGATCAACGACCTCGAGGATGTGCAGGTCAACTTCGACGGCATCACCTATGCCAAGGGCGGCTCGGTGCTCAAGCAGCTCGTGGCCTGGGTCGGCCGTGAGGCGTTCTTCTCGGGCGTCGGGGCCTACTTCAAGAAGCACGCGTGGGGCAACACGGAACTCGTCGACCTCCTCACCGAGCTCGAGGCCACGAGCGGCCGCGACCTGTCGACGTGGTCGAAGCTGTGGCTCGAGACGGCGGGTGTCAACACGCTCCGGCCCGAGATCGAGACGGATGCCGAGGGCAGCATCACCTCCTTCGCGGTCGCGCAGACGGCGCCCGAGGACTACCCGACCATCCGTCCGCACCGCCTCGCGATCGGGTTCTATGACCACGATGCCGACGGCGCACTCACCCGCTCGCACCGCGTCGAGATCGACGTCGATGGCGAGCGAACGGATGTCGCGGAGCTCGTCGGCATGCAGCGTCCCGCCCTCGTGCTCATCAATGACGACGACCTCGCCTACGCAAAGATCCGCCTCGACGACGCCTCGCTCGAAACGGCGATCGAGAACCTCAGCCGCATCTCGGACCCGCTCGCCCGAGCGCTCGTCTGGGGTTCGGCGTGGGACTCGACGCGCGACGGCGAGACGAAGGCGAGCGACTACGTGCGCCTCGTGCTCGGCAACATCGCGAGCGAGACCGAGTCGACCACGATCCGCACGACCCTGACCCAGCTCATGACGACGGCGCGCATGTACGTCGACCCGGCGACACGCACGGAGACGATCGAGAAGGTCGGCACGGAACTGTGGGCGCTCGCCCAGCAGGCCGAGGCCGGCTCGGACGCCCAGTTCCAGTTCGTGAAGTTCTTCGCGGCGATCGCATCGACGCAGGACCACGCCGAGGTGCTGCGCGGCCTGCGCGATGGCGAGATCACGCTCGAGGGCCTCGAGATCGACACCGACCTCTCGTGGGAGCTGCTCGAGGGCCTCGTGCTCAACGGCGCTGCTGGCGAGGGCGAGATTGTGGCGGCGCTCGAGAAGGACAACACAGCGAACGGCCAGCAGGCGGCAGCGCGAGCCCGCGCGACGATCCCGACAGCCGAGGCCAAGCTCGCCGCGTTCTCGTCGATCGTCGACTCCGACACGGTGCCCAACATGATCGTGCGGCACACGGGCATGGGCGTGCAGCACGTCAATGACCCCTCGTCGCTCGAGCCGCTCGTCGAGCGTTACTTCTCCTCCCTCCTGACGCTGTGGGAGTCGCGCAGCTACGGCATCGCATCCGCCCTCATCGTTGGCCTCTACCCGGCGCCCCTTGCCTCGCAGGAGCTGGTGGCTGCCACGCGCCGCTGGCTCGACGCCAACCAGGAGATCCCGGCCCTCCGCCGCCTCGTGGTCGAGAACCTCGATGGTGTCGAGCGTGCACTGCGCGTGCAGGAGCGCGACGCCCGTTAGGCGCTGGTGCCTGCGTGATCCCTCGGGGTCACGCAGGCACCCCGCTTAGACTTGGCGGCAAATGGACGAGACTCCCGCCGCCTTCGATTGGTCCGCCTTCTGGGCGGATGCGCTGACGTTCATCGACACCTGGCAGGTGCCGCTCAAGGTGCTGCTGATCGTCATCGGCTCCATCGTGGTGCGGTACATGCTGCTGCGGATCATCGCCCGCGTCGTGGACCGCGTCGTGCGCGGCGTGAAGAAGCGGCAGAAGGTCGAGGACACCCAGGCGCTCTCCGCTTCTCCTTTGGCCGCCGCTCGCGTCGTGCAGCGGACACGGGCACTCGGGACCGTAGTCAACAGTGCCTTGACTGCGGTCGTCGTCGTCCTCGCGCTTATCCTGCTCGTCGGGGTGCTGTTCCCCAATGCCTCGGGTGCCTTCGCAATCGTCAGCGCCGCCGTGGGTGCCGGCCTCGGCTTCGGTGCCCAGAACATCGTCAAGGACGTGCTCAACGGCATCTTCATGGTTGCGGAGGACCAGCTCGGCGTCGGTGACGTCGTCGATCTTGGGCCCGCAACGGGCGTCGTCGAGGTGGTCGGCATCCGGGTCACGCAGGTGCGCGACGTCAACGGAACCCTCTGGTTCGTGCGCAACGGCGAGATCCTGCGCGTCGGGAACCTCTCGCAGGGCTGGGCGCGCGCGATCATCGACCTCGCGGTGCCCTATGAGGCGGATGTCGAGCTGGTGCAGGAGCGGATGCTCGCGACCGCGGTTGACATGCACCAGAACTCCAAGTGGCGCAGCCGCATCCTCGAGAAGCCGGAGATCTGGGGCATCGAGTCGATCTCCTCCGAGGCGGTCGTCGTGCGCCTCGTCGTCAAGACGAGGTCGTCGAGCAAGGACGATGTCGCCCGCGAGCTTCGCGCCCGGCTGAAGGCGACGCTCGACGAGATGGGCGTGCGCCTTCCCGCGCTCAACAGCGTTGTCTTGAAGGGCTACGACGGCGCCACGAATGTCACGGGCGCGCGACCGCCGAAGACGAGTCCGCTCGCGATCTCGGAGCCCGCATCCCCCAAGCCCGCACGAACCCGCAAGGAGTCACGATGAGCCAGTCCCACCCGACCGATGTCCCCGCCGGCCCCGAGGGCGTGCGCAGCCCCGTGACGGTGCGATCGACCGAGAACGGCCCGGCCGCTGGCGGAAGCTTCTTCGAGCAGGTCGGCGGCCACGAGACCTTCGATCGCCTCGTGCGAGCGTTCTATGACGGCGTGCAGCAGGACCCCGTGCTGTGGCCCATGTATCCGGCACACGACCTCGAGGGGGCGGTGCAGCGCCTCACGATGTTCCTCGAGCAGTACTGGGGCGGGCCCGGCACCTACAGCGAGCAGCGCGGCCACCCGCGACTCCGGATGCGGCACGCCGCCTACAAGGTCGGCCCGAAGGCCCGCGACGCCTGGCTCGCGAACATGCGCCGAGCGCTCGACACGCTCGAACTCAGCCCGCTCGACGACGCGACCCTGTGGTCGTACCTGGATCGCGCCGCGCACAGCCTGCTGAACACCTTCGAGGACTAGTCCTGCGGCTCAGGCCTGCTGTGCCGCCATCGACTTGGCATAGGAGGCTGCGAGCCCCTCGGCGAGGGGGGTCGTGGGCCGCCGGATGAGGGAGCTGAGGGTGTTCGTCGCATCCGCCAGCGCACCCTCACGCGTGTTCGTATCGAGGGTGACGATGAATCCGGCCGTACCGATGTCAAGCCCCGCCTTGGTGAGGATCTTGCGATGCTCCTTGGATGAGACACGCTTGTAGGTCACCTCCCTCTCGACGATCGAGGAGACGACCCGGGCGAGCTCGTCGTAGCCCCACGCGACATCCCCCGAGAACTCGTAAACGGCGCCTTCGTGCCCCTCGCCCGCGAGCACGACGGCCGCGCCCTCGGCGTAGTCGCGTCGGTCAGCACTCGCGACCCGCCCGTCGCCGAGACTCGCGATGATGAGCCCCGTGTACTTGGCCTGCTGGGCCACCTGCACGTAGCTCTCGGTGTACCAGTTGTTGCGCAGGATGGCGAAGGGGATGCCCGAATCGCGCACCAGCTCCTCCGTCGCCTTGTGCTCGGGGGCGAGCGCGAGGCTCGTCGTGTCGGCGTGGGGCGCGCTCGTGTAAGCGATGAACTGCACCCCTGCCCGTTTGGCGGCCTGCACGACATTGCTGTGCTGGGTGACTCGGCGACCCACCTCGCTGCCCGAGATGAGGAGCAGGCGGTCGACGCCTTCCAGCGCCGTGTCGACCGTCTCGGAGCGGGAGTAGTCCGCGGCGCGGACGACGAACCCCCGCTCGGCGAAGTCGGCGACCTTCGAGACATCCCGGCCGATCGCGACGATGTCGCTCGGGGCCGCACCCCTCTCGATGAGGCTGGCGAGGACGAGTCGGCCGAGGTGACCGGTGGCTCCGGCGACGGCAAGCGTGGTCATGCGGTGGTGGACCTTTCGACGGGAATGGCAGGTGCCGGTGGAGCTAAGACGCGGAGCGCTCGTCTGTTCCCGCACGGCGCAGGAGCGCCTCGGCGTGACGGATGACCGGCTCATCGATCATCGCCCCGTCGACGCTGAATGCCCCCTGGGTCGCGGCAGCCCCATCCACGACGCGCTGTGCCCAGTCGAGCTGCTCCTCGGAGGGCCGGTAGGCGGCACGGATCGTCTCGGCCTGGGCCGGATGGATGCAGGCGGTCGCAGAGAAACCGCTCGCCGCCGCATCCGCTGCTTCTGCTGCGAGGGAATCGAGCTTCGTGAAGTCGACGTTGATCGCGTCGATGGCGGCCTTGCCGTTCGCGCGCGCCGCAAGGAGGATGTTCGAGCGAGCGACCCGGATCACGTCGCGGTAGCGCCCGTCCGGCCCTCGGCTGCTCGTGCCGCCGAGGGAGACCGTGAGGTCCTCGGCACCCCAGAAGAGGCCGACGACATGGGGCAGCGCGGCGATCTCGGGTGCGGCCAGGAGTCCCCGCGCGGATTCGATGAGGGCGACGACTCGGTATGGGGCGAGGAGCGCGAGTTCCTCCGGCGTCATGACCTTGGGCACCATGACGGTGCTGTAGCCGCTCCTTGCGAGCGTCTCGAGGTCTGCCTCGAAGTGCTCGCTGCGCGTGCTGTTGATTCGCAGGATCGTGCGCTCTGGGTCGAGCGAGGAGGCGATGACCGCCTCACGCGCTGCCGCCTTGTTGGCCTCACCCACCGCGTCTTCAAGGTCGAGGATGACGGCATCGGCTCGCTCCGCGGCCTTGGCGAAACGCTCGGGTCGGTCGGCCGGGCAGAAGAGGATCGCCGGGCCCATCGTAAAGGGGGTGCTCATCGATTCATGGTACCGAGCGTGGCGGACTAAAAGTCGAGCAACTCGATCGCGATGCGCACCTCGTCGCCGAGGTCCACGCCCTCCGCGGAACGCACCGCCTTCTTGATCGGCAGGGAGTAGGCGCGGTCGCTCGGAAAGATCGAGGTGCGCCACCGGCTCGCCCCAAGCGAGACATCGACGCGCACCGAGCCGAAGCCGTTCTCCATGCCCGCGACGACCTGCTGGATCTCGTCGGAGATCTCCTCCGGCACCGAGGCGAAGACCCAGGTCGAATCGACCCGGCCCTTCCACCGCCACAGCTCGCTCGTGAACTCATACCGCATGCGCGTCACCGGCCGTCAACGGGATGAGGTGCAGATGCAGGCCTCATTGCCCTCCGCATCCGCCACGACCCACCAGTCGGGCGCGAACTCATCGGTGACGAGCGTTCCTCCCGCCTCGAGCGTCGCCGCGAGTCGCTCCTCCGCATGCTCGGCAGGCACATAGACGTCCATGTGCAGGCGATTGCGCTCGGTGCGAGCGACATCCATTCCCTGGAACCAGACCCGAGGGCCAAGCCGCCGCGGGTCTGCCAACTCCACGCCGCCATCACTCGAGGGCACCTCCTCGTAGTCGAGCACGGCCCTCCAGAAGGGCCGGATGGCGTCGGCATCGCCCGCATCGATCGCGAGCTCGTAGAGGCTCAGCACGGCCTCGACGGGCGTTGCACCAGCATCCGCCGCGGCAGCGTCGATGCGGGCGGCCAGGCCGAGGTCGCGGTCCGTCACTCCCCCGGCGTCGTGGGACGTCAACTCGAACGCCACCCTGCCCCAGCCGAGGTGCACCTCCGGATGGTGGTCCAGCTCATCGGCGATCTCCGCCACGGTCGCGACCAGCCGCGCGGCCGAGGCGAAGTCCCTCGTGCGGTACGAGCCGCGGAGGGCACGTTGCAGGTGCGTGAAGGCGCTCTCGCGCAGGCGTTCGGCGGTCTGTTCCGGGAGCAGCGTGGCGGTGGAGTCGTTCTGCATGCGCCCACACTGGCCCGTGCGGGAGCGCGATGCAAGGCCCCATCACCGATAGGCCAAGGCGCTCGATGGATCGCCCAGGATGTCGCCGACCGCCGTCAGGAACTCGGAGCCCTGCCTGCCGTCGACCAGTCGGTGATCGAAGGAGAGGGTGAGGCTCACGACCGAACGCAGTGCCACCTCGCCCTCGTGCTCCCACGGTCGCTTCCGCACGGCGCCGAGCGCAAGGATCGCCGCCTCACCCGGTGGCAGGATCGGCGTGCCTGCGTCGACCCCAAAGACTCCCACGTTCGTGATCGTGAAGGTGCCTCCCGCCAACTGCGCGGGAGTCGTGGTCGCCTCGCGGGCGCTCGTGACGAGTTCCGCCATCTCCCGGGCGAGGTCGACGAAGGAGAGCCGATCGGCATCGCGGATGTGCGGCACGAGCAGCCCGCGGTCCGTCGCGACCGCGATGCCGAGACCCACGTGGGCGAACTCGATCACCTCGTCTCGCTCAGCATCCCAACGGCTGTTGAGCGCGGGCGAGGTGCGAAGCGCGCTGAGGCAGGCGGCCGCAACGACCGTGAGGAAGCCCACGCGCGATCCCTCCAGGCGCGGGTGCCGCTTGAGCCTCTCAACGAGGGCGAGGCTCTCGGTCACGTCGACGTCGAGGCGCAGGCTCGCGTGGGGTGCCGTGAACGCACTCTGCACCATGGCCTCGGCCATGCGCCGACGCACTCCCGCGATGGGCACGCGCGTGTCGCGTGCTTCATCGCCTCGGGACGAGGGCTGCGGATGCTGCGCCTCGCCGCCCGAAGGACGCTTCGTCGCTTCGGCGGCGGCACTGCGCGAGGCGAGCCACTCCTCCCGACGGTGGCGGCGGCGGGGACGCTCAGCCGATGCGACCTTGGGGCCGTAGCCGACCAGCACCGAGGTGCGCTCGGGTGCCGGCGGCGTCTCGGGAGGGGCGGGTGCCTCCGGGGCAGGCGGCGGCTCCGGCGCATCCGGCGCATCCGGGATGCTCTCGACTGCTGCGGGCGGTTCAGCCGGGGTCTGCGGTGCATCCACCGTCGGACTCGAGCCAGCAGCATCCGTTGTCTCGATCGTGACGATGGGCGTGCCGACCCGCACGGTCGTGCCCGGTTCGACCAGAAGCTCCGAGATCGTGCCCGCGAAGGGCGACGGCAGCTCGACGAGCGCCTTGGCCGTCTCGACCTCCGCGAGCACCTGGTTGAGTTCGACGGTGTCGCCGACGGCGACCTCCCACGAGACGATCTCCGACTCCGTCAGCCCCTCGCCGAGGTCGGGCAGGGCGAACTCCTGCACGCTCATGCCGTCCTCCCCTCGGGTGCCGACCAGCCGGTGAGCGAGTTGACCCGACTGAGGGCGCGGTCGATGCCGTCGAGCAGCCGATCGAGGTCGGGGAGGAAGTGCTCCTCGAGCCGCGACGCGGGGTAGGGCACGTCGTGCCCCGTCACGCGCACGGGCGCCGAATGCAGGTGCTCGAAACAGCGCTCTGTGACGCTCGTGGCGATCTCGGCACCGAGTCCCCCGAACTGCTGCGCCTCATGGGTGACGACGAGTCGCCCCGTTCGGCGCACGGATGCCTCGACCGTCTCGAAGTCGACGGGCGAGAGCGAACGGAGGTCGACGACCTCGACCGAGACGCCCTCATCCGAAGCGGCCACGGCAGCATCGATCGCCGTCGCGACGAGCGGGCCGTAGGCGACGAGCGTGACATCCGTCCCCTCCATCACCACCCGAGCGCTGTCGAGCGGGGGCGCCGACTGCATCGAATCCTCCACCTCGCCCTTGACCCAATACCGGCGCTTGGGCTCGAAGAAGATCACGGGGTCGTCGCTCGCGACCGCCTGGCGCACCATCCAGTGGGCGTCCTGCGGGTTCGAGCAGGTGACGACGCGGAGCCCCGAGGTGTGGGTGAAGTAGGCCTCGGGCGACTCCGAGTGGTGTTCGACCGCCCCGATGCCGCCGCCATACGGCACACGCACCGTGATCGGCATGCGCACGACCCCGCGGGTGCGGTAGTGCAGCTTGGCCACCTGGGCCACGATCTGGTCGAAGGCCGGGTAGATGAAGCCATCGAACTGGATCTCGACGACGGGACGATAGCCGCGATAGGCGAGGCCGACCGCCGTGCCCAGGATCCCCGCCTCGGCGAGCGGGGTATCCATGACACGGTCGGCACCGAAGTCGCGCTGCAGGCCGTCCGTCACGCGGAACACGCCGCCGAGGCGGCCGATGTCCTCCCCCATGATCACGACGCGATCGTCCTCGGCGAGGGCGTGGCGCAGTCCCGAGGTGATCGCGGAGGCGAGGGTGAGCTCGGTCATGCCTCCTCCCCGCCCTCGAACATCGCGAGATACGCCTCGTACTGGCTCCTCTGCCGGTGCAGCCACGCGGTCGGCTCGGTGTAGACGTGGTCGAAGAGCGTGAGCGCCTCGGGGTCTGGCTGGGAGACGCAGGCGGCCCGCATAGCTGCGGCCGTCGCATCCGCCGTCTCCTTCACCGCGGCGCGATGCGCGTCACCCAACACGCCGAGCTGCTCGAGGTGCCGCTCGAGCCTGTCGATCGGGTCCTTCGCGGCCCACTCCTCGCGCTCGAGGGGGTCCACATAGCGGCCCGGGTCATCGGATGTCGTGTGCGGCCCCATGCGATAGGTCACCGCCTCGATCCACGACGGGCCGTCGCCCGAGCGTGCGCGCTCGAGCGCCCAGCGCGTCGCCGCCATGACCGCGATCACGTCGTTGCCGTCGACGCGCATGCTCGGGATGCCGAAGCCCGGAGCACGATCCGCGAGCGGCCGGCGAGCCACGAGTCCGACGGGCTCCGAGATCGCCCAATGGTTGTTCTGGCAGAAGAACACGACGGGCGCGGAGTAGGTCGCGGCGAAGACCATGGCCTCGTTGACGTCGCCCTGGCTCGTCGCGCCGTCGCCGAAGTAGGCGATCGCCGCCGAGTCGACCCCGTCCTTGGCGCAGCCCATCGCGTACCCGGTCGCGTGGAGCGTCTGCGCCCCGATGATGATCGCCGGTGGCGCCATGCCGAACTCGAAGGGGTTCCACCCGGATGCCGCCGTGCCGCGCCACATCGGCATGATCGTGTCGATCGCGATGCCCCGGCAGTACGCGACGGCGTGCTCGCGATAGCTCGTGAACACGAAGTCGTCGGAACGCAGTGCCCTCGCCGAGCCGACCTGCGCAGCCTCCTGGCCGAGTAGGGGTGGCCAGAGGCCCAGCTGGCCCTGCCGTTGCAGCGCCACGCCTTCCGTGTCGATGCGGCGCACCGTCACCAGGTCCTCGTGCAAGGCGAGCAAGCGCTCGGGCGTGAGATCGGCGACGAAGTGGTCGAGGGAAGGATTCGGATGCCGTGTGCCATCCGGGGCGAGCATCGTGACGAGCTGCTCCCCCGGCCGCTGGAGCCTCGCGGGCTCAACGTGCGCGCCGCCGGATGCGGCGTCGACCTCGCGGCTGGAACTGACAACGACGGAACTCATGCTGCCTCCTCGACCGGTGCCGACCGCAGCAGGTGAGCCATGGCGGGCACGATCCTCCCGGCTCGGGCTTGTGGCTCGAGCCGACCGGGCCACTCTGCCCGGTGAACGCGACGCTACGCATGAGCGGCCCAGAAATCAAGGACCGCACTCAAGCACCGCTTTCAAGCATCCGTGTCGTCACGCGACGCCGGAGTGCACCGCACGCTATCGTGGGGCGCAATCGAGCGACTCATCGCCCCGGAGGGACCAACGGATGCCGCAGCCCCACGCACCTTCGCACCTCGCCGCAGACGCGATCGTGATCGGCGCGGGACTCGCCGGCCTCGTTACCGCGGCCGAGCTCCTGGAGGCGGGGCGTTCCGTCATCGTGCTGGAGCAGGAGCCCGAGGCGAGCCTCGGCGGGCAGGCGTGGTGGGCGTTCGGCGGTCTCTTCCTCATCGACTCGCCGGAGCAGCGGCGCCTCGGAGTGCGCGACAGCCTCGAACTGGCGCGGCAGGACTGGTATGCGAGCGCGGGCTTCGACCGAGACGATGAAGACCTGTGGGCACGGCGCTGGGCCGATGCCTACCTCGAGTTCGCGGCAGGTGAGAAGCGGGCGTGGCTGCACGGCATGGGCGTGCGCTGGTTCCCCGTCGTCGGCTGGGCGGAACGCGGTGGCGGCACCGCCATGACGCACGGCAACTCGGTGCCGCGGTTCCACATCACCTGGGGCACGGGTCCCGGTGTCGTCGCGCCGTTCATCGCCCGAGTCCGGGCGGCGCAGGCGACGGGTCGCGCGACGCTCGCCTTCCGGCACCGGGTTGACGAACTCATCGTGGAGGACGGCGCCGTCGTGGGAGCCCGCGGCGCCGTGCTGACGCCCGACCCGGCGGCCCGGGGTGCGGCGAGCGGCCGCGGGGTCGCCGGGGAGTTCGAGGCGCGAGCGACATCCGTCATCGTCGCTTCCGGCGGCATCGGCGGCAACCACGACATGGTGCGTGCGCAGTGGCCCGCACGACTCGGCACTCCCCCCGAGCACATGCTCTCCGGTGTGCCAGCACACGTCGACGGCCGGATGCTCGCCATCAGTGAGCGCGCGGGCGGACGCCTCGTGAACGGCGACCGCATGTGGCACTACGTGGAGGGCATCGAGAACTGGGATCCCGTCTGGGCGCGGCACGGCATCCGTATCCTCCCCGGGCCTTCCAGCATCTGGCTGGATGCGACGGGCAAGCGCCTGCCGACGCCGCTCTTTCCCGGCTTCGACACCCTCGGCACCCTCGAGCACCTGAGGAAGACCGGTCACGACCACAGCTGGTTCGTGCTGACGCAGAAGATCATCGAGAAGGAGTTCGCGCTCTCGGGCAGCGAGCAGAATCCCGACCTCACGGGCAAGGATGTGCCGCTGCTGCTCGAGCGCATCAAGAAGGGTGCCCCCGGGCCGGTCGAGGCCTTCAAGCGCAACGGCGCCGACTTCATCGTCGCCGACGACCTCGACGAGCTGCTGCGCGGCATGGCCGAGCTCGAGCCGGAGGTTCCCTTCGACGCCGAGCGGGCCCGCGCTGAGATCGTCGCCCGCGACCGGGAGATGGCCAACGAGTTCACGAAGGACTCGCAGGTGGCCGCCCTGCGCCAGGCGCGCAACTTCAAGGGTGACAAGCTCATCCGGGTCGCGAGCCCCCACCGCATCCTCGATCCCGCCGCGGGTCCCCTGATCGCCGTGAGGCTGCACGTGCTCACCCGCAAGAGCCTTGGCGGCCTGCAGACCGACCTCTCGGCGCGCGTGCTCGGCGCCGATGGGGCGCCCGTGCCGGGGCTCTATGCGGCCGGGGAGGCAGCCGGCTTCGGCGGCGGTGGCATGCACGGCTACCGTTCGCTCGAGGGCACATTCCTCGGCAGCTGCCTGTTCAGCGGGCGCGTCGCGGGGCGTGCTGCGGCCGGAGCCTGATCAGGCGGGCTGCACCGCCGGCGCCATGCTGGGCAGCGCGTCGAAGACCGCGATGGGCCGGCCAGCCAGTTCGTGCACCTCGATGGGGGTGTCGAACACCTCGGTCAGGATGTCGTCGCGCATGATCTCGGCCGCCGTGCCGCTGTGGAGGATGCATCCGTCACGCATCGCGATGATGCGATCGGAGTAGGCCGCCGCGATGTTGATGTCGTGCACGATGATGACGATCGTCTTGCCGAGTTGGTCGGCCGCATCGCGAAGCCTGCGCATCATGAGTACGGCGTGCTTCATGTCGAGGTTGTTGAGCGGCTCGTCGAGCAGCACATACTCGGTGTCCTGCGCGAGCACCATGGCGACGAAGGCGCGCTGGCGCTGCCCGCCGGAGAGCTGGTCGAGGAAGCGGTCGGCGAGTGGCTCGAGCCCCAGGAACTCGAGTGCGGAGTCGACGTGCTCGCGGTCGGCAGCCGTCAGGCGACCCTGCGAGTGGGGGAAGCGCCCGTACCCGACGAGTTCGCGCACGGTGAGCCTCGCCGTGACGTGATTCTCCTGCCGCAGGATCGACATCATCTTGGCGAGGTCACGCGACTTGGCCGCCTGCACGTCGAGTCCACCGACCGAGACCTCCCCCGTCGTGGGCTCGAGGAGGCGCCCGATGACGGTCATGAGCGTCGACTTGCCTGCCCCGTTGGGGCCGACGAGCGAGGTGATGCCGCCCTTCTCGATCTGTCCCGTGACGGGGCCGAGCACGGTGTCGTCGCCGTAGGACTTCGTGACGTCGGAGATCGTGATCACAGGGTTCCCTTTCGCAGGATCAGGATGAGGAAGAGGATGCCGCCGCCGAACTCGATGATGACGCTGAGCATCCCTGAGGCGTAGAAGATGTGCTGCAGCACGAACTGGCCCACGACGAGCGTCGTGAGGCCAACGAGGAACGTCATGGGCATGACGTAGGCATGCTTGTGCGTGCCAGTGAACTGGTACGACAGGATCGCGACGACGAAGCCGAAGAAGGTCATCGGCCCGACGAGGGCCGTCGACAGCGCGACGAGGAGCGCGATGACGATGAGCATGAGGGTGAGCTCGCGCTTGTAGGAGATGCCGAGGTTCGTGGCGGTCTCCCTGCCAAGCAGCAGGGTGTCGAGGCGGTGGCGACGCTGCCACAGGAACAGCGCCACGAGCACGCAGATGCCGGCCGCGATCGGCAGGTATCCCGCCTCGACGTTGCTCATGCGACCGAAGAGCCTCGTCGAGAGCAGGTCATAGTCGGTGGGATCGAGCAGGCGCTGCACGAAGGTGCTGAGGCTGTCGAAGGCCATGCCGAAGACGACTCCGACGAGGAGGAGGAGGAAGAGGCTGCCGAAGCGCCCGGAGAAGAGCCAGCGGTAGAGGATCGTGGCGAAGACGACCATGAGTGCCGTCTGCGCGAGGAGCTTCGGGATGCCCTCCGTCTGCGCCAGCGCCGCTCCCCCGAAGAAGAAGACCATGAGGGTCTGCATGAGCGTGTAGAGGGAGTCGAAGCCCATGATCGAGGGCGACAGGATGCGGTTGCTGGTGACGGTGTGGAAGATCACGGTTCCCACGCCCTGCGTGAAGGCAGCGATCGTCATGGCGCCGAGCATCGTCAATCGGCGGTCGAAGCTGAAGACGAAGGAGCCGCGGATGAAGAGCAGGAGGTAACAGGCGATCGCGATCACGAGGATGCCCGCGGCGAGCAGCAGCCTCGCCTTCGGTGACAGGGAGGGCAGGCGGCGTGCGCCGCGACGCAGGCGCATCCCCCGGCTGACCCCGGCCGATGCAGCGACCGCCTTCACGTCGGCACTAGACATGCGCAACCTTCCTCTGGCGCAGCACGAGGCCGATGAAGAGGGCAGCTCCTACGGCCCCCATGATGACGGAGGCGGGAATCTCCATGGGTGCGACGACCGTGCGACCGACCAGGTCGCAGGCCAGCAGCAGCCCCGTGCCGATCACGGCGACCCACGGCATGTTCTTGCGCAGGTCATCACCCATGAGCATTGAGACGAGGTTCGGCACCACGAGCCCGAGGAAGGGGATGAAGCCCACGACGACGGTCGTGACCCCGGTGGCGACGGCGACCATCATGACACCGAGGAGCACGACGCGGTCGTAGTTCACGCCCGCGTTCGTCGCGAGGTCCTTGCCGAGGCCCGCGACCGTGAGCCGGTCCGCGACGAGGAAGGCGAGCGCCGCGATGATCGCGACGACCCAGAGCGGTTCGTAGAACCCTCGGACGACGTTGCTGAAGCCGCCCGAGCGCCACGCGGTGAGCGCCTGAAGTAAGTTGAAGGTGTTGGCGAGGTAGGTGGTTCCCGCGCCGACGACCGCACCGAGCATGATGCCGACGAGCGGCACGATGAGCGACGAGCGCGAGGCGAGGCGCCGCAGCACACCCAGGAAGATCGCCGTGCCGATGAAGGCGAAGACGCACGCGATGAGCATCTTCAGGAGCGGCGGCGCCGAGGGGAAGAGGATGAGCCCGACGAGCATCCCGAGCCCCGACCACTGCGCCGTGCCTGCGGTCGTGGGTTCGACGAACTTGTTCTGCGTGATCATCTGCATGATCACGCCGGAGATGCTCATCGCGACGGCAGCGAAGATGAGGGCGAGGGTGCGGGGCACCCTCGAGATGAGGAACATCTCCCACTGCGCGGGATCGGTCACGAGCCCGACCAGCGAGATGTCATAGCCTCCGATGAGGAGTGAGGCCACGACAAGGGCGCCCGTCCCCACCGCGGTCGCGGTGAGGAGGGCGCGCCTCGTCGTCAGGGAAGTCACCGGCCGTTGAACGCCGCGACGATCTGCTGGTACACCGTCGTGTAGGCCTGGATGCCCTCGGTCACGTAGAAGTCGGGCTCGAGGTAGATCACCTGGTCGTCGGTCATGAAGGTCGTCGACTTCCAGGCCTCCTGGGCCTCGACGACCTGCTTGGCCGGCGTGTACTCGCCCTCGGCCGCGATGGCGTCGCGGTCCATCACGATCATCCAGTCGGGGTTGGCCGCGGCGACCGTCTCGGGAGCGAGGCCCGAGTCCGCGTGCACCGAATCGGCGTCGAGGTCCTGCTTCGCGAAGGCGTCGACGAGGTCGATCTCGTCGAGGATGCGCGAGAGGCGACCAGCGCCGTTGTCGATGCGCCCGCCGCTCGAGTTGGCGAGGAACACCGTCTCGCCGTTCGTGAGCTCGGCAGCGCCCTCGGCGGCCTCATCCAGCTCTGCGATGAGCTCTGCTGCTTCGTCTTCGCGGTCGAAGATCTGCCCGAGGATCTCGGTCTGCGCACGCAGGCCCGCCACGTAGCCATCCTTGGACTCGTCGGACGGGGCGATGTCGATCACGGTCGCGATGGAGGAGAGTTCGTCGGTGAAGTCCTGGAAGCGCAAGCCTCCGATGATCAGCTCGGGCTCCGCCTCGCTCACAGCCTCAAGGTTGGGCTCGCGGTGGCTGCCCGCGTCGAAGATCTCCTCGTCGTCGCTCCAGGCGTCGAAGCCGCTCCGCGGAAGCAGGGGCTTCGGCACGGCGACCGGCTCGATACCCCACGAGAGCAGGGTCTGGAAGGCGGTGTTGTCGAGCACGGCAACACGCTCAGGGTTCACGGGAACCTCGACAGCGCCCGTGTTGGTCTCGATCGTGATCGTTTCGGCGGGGGCCGCGTCATCCGCTGCCTGGCTGTCGGAGGCGCAACCGCCGAGGAGTCCGACTGCGAGCACGGCAACGCCACTGAGGGCAACGACACTGGTGATTCTGGGCACGATTGAGCTCTCCAGGAAGTGGGGTATTTGACGCCCGGCTTGGGCGCCGATCAGAAGGTTAGCATTGCCTAACCTAAGTTCCCAACCGGAGTGTTCCGCAGCGTGAAACGCGACTCAGCGCTGCAGGGTCCAACCCCGGCGCCGCACGAGGACGTGCCCGCGTGGAGAGCTCAACCGCGTCCACGGCCCCGTCTCGAACACGCCGACAGGGCCCTCCGCGGGCTCGCCCAGGAACCCGAGCGAGAGCGCACCGAATGCGGCACCGGCGGGCACATATTCGAAGCCGGGGATGCCACGACCCCAGACCTCGGAGCGCACCCTGTGCACGAGCTGCTCCCCCGTGCCCGTGGGAATCGCCTCGGCGACCTCCGCGATGCCCGCACGCGCGGTCGTGTCCAGGTGCTTCGCGTCGACCTCGGCGACCGAGCGCCAGCCCCCGCGGGGCGGAGAGATCGCGGCCCACGTCGCCGTATTCACCTGGATGGGCACCCCGACCGTGACGGGAGCCTCACGGTCACGTTCGGCACCCTGGAGGCGCACAAGCCGTTCCACGAGCGAGCGGATGGGAACGACGGCGTCGAAGCTCGAGTCGTCATTGAGCGCGAAGGTGCGCAGGCCGAGCACGGTCGGGCTCTCATCGAGCAGTCCGATGGGAAAGATGACGCCCGTGTAGACGGCAAGCACGCCCGAGCCCGCGATGAGCCGGACCGCGCCGTCCTCGATCCGACTCGCACGGCTCAAGTAGAGGTGCAGGTCGTCGAGGGAGAGGGAATCCGCAAGGGTGAAAGTGTTACTCATCGCGGTTCTAAACTACTTGACAGGCTGGGCACCGCATGGCCAGCACCGGCATGCCGGGCAGCAGCGAAAAGGGAAAACGCCACTCAATGACTGATTCACCGATCGAGGAACTCCTCGCGACGCTCGATCTCAGCGACACGGGAGCCCGCACCTCATACGACATCTACACGGGCAAGAGCCAGTGGATGCACGGCGGACGCGTCTTCGGTGGCCAGGTGCTGGCCCAATCCGCGGTCGCCGCCATGCGCACGATCCCCGAGGGCCGCGTCATCCACTCGCTCCACGGATACTTCCTGCGGCCGGGCGACGCGAGCAAGCCCATCACCTTCTCCGTCGCGCGCATCCACGACGGCCGCTCCTTCAGCGCCCGCAACGTGCAGAGCTACCAGGACGGTGTGCCGATCATGTCGCTCATCTGCTCCTTCCAGACCGAGGACACGGGCCTCGAGCACCAGGTGTCGATGCCGGAGGGGATCCCGGACCCCGAGAGCCTCCCGACGACGGCGGCCGTGCTCGAGGGCATCGACCACCCGGCCGCGCGCCAGTGGTCGGAGGACCGGGCCTTCGACATCCGCCACGTCCCCTCCCCCATCTACCTGCGGGTCGAGGACGAACGGGTCGCACACCAAGCGGTGTGGATGAAGGCCACCTCACCCCTCCCCGACGACCCCGAGATCCACCGCGCCGCGCTCGCCTACGCGAGCGACTACTCGCTGCTGGAGCCCATCCTGCGACGCCACGGCGTCTCGTGGATGACCCCCGGCCTCAAGATGGCGAGCCTCGACCACGCGATGTGGTGGCACCGCTTCGGGCGGGTCGACGAGTGGATCCTCTACGCGCAGGAGGCACCCAACGCGATCGGCGGTCGGGGGCTCGCCCTGGGCCGGTTCTTCCGGCGCGACGGCGCGCTCATGGCGAGCGTCGCACAAGAGGGCATGGTGCGGGTGCCCACGGCAACCCTCGACTGAGACTCAGCTGCGTCCACTGAACGACACTGGCTCGCCGAGGTAGGGCGCCCAGGCGGCGTTCTCCAGAGGGGTCATCCGGCGCGGCCGATAGCCGTCCTCCTCGACGAACACCATGGTGCTCGACGCCTGGGCATACACGGTCGGGCTGGCCCCGTCGAAGAGCTCGTAGCCGATCGTTGCCCGTGCCCCGCTCAGCGAAGTGAACCACAGCTGCACGTCGACGGGCGCGCGCTGGTATGCGAGCGGCCTGATGTATTCGATCCGATGCCCGGAGATGAGGCTCAGCGAGGAGCCGCCCGGCTCGAAGACTGCGGAGTCGAGTGCCTCGTCGCGGGAGTCATCCGATGCCCAGAATGCCCTCACTCGGGCCTCCTCGAGGATGCGGAACACCTCGACATTGTTGACGTGGTTGTAGGCGTCGAGGTCGCCCCAGCGAAGGTGAACGGGCACATGGATTCGCACTACTGGACCTCCTGGCAGCATCCCTGAAACAACTGGTGCACGCACTTGGCGCATGGGCTGGCCGCGGGTGCACGGGCGTCGGGCGACTCCACCACGACCGCCTCAGGCTATTGCATCCGCTGCCGACAGAGTCAGGGTCCACTCCGGGGGATACCGGATGTCTGCGGCTCGCCCGGCGGCGAGGCTTGACTCATGGAGCAACTCACCGATGCCGTACTCACGCTCGTGGGCTCCCCCTGGCTCTACCTGGTGGTGTTCGCGTTCGCCGCTCTCGATGGCCTGTTCCCGCCGGTGCCCAGCGAGGCCGTCCTCGTGGCCGTCGCCGCCCTGGTCACCGCGGGTACAGCGGCGAACCTCGTGGCCGTCGCCGCGGCTGCCGCGATCGGTGCCCTGCTCGGCGACGCCACGACCCACGCCGTGGGGAGCCGGATCGGCGTCGACAGGTTCCGATGGATGCGAAGCCGCCGCGGGGCCGCTGCCGTCGGCTGGGCACGCCGAAGGCTGCAGACGAGCGCAGCCATGGCCATCGTCGTGGGCCGTTACATCCCCGGCGGCCGCGTCGCGGTCAACCTCACGGCCGGGGCCACCGGTATGCCGCGATCGCGCTTCCTCCCCATCGCTGCCCTGGCCGCGGCATCCTGGGCCACCTACAGCGTGATCATAGGACTCGTGGCCGGGCACTGGGCGAAGGATGCTCCGCTGCTCGGCGCCGCAGTCGGCGTGGCCATCGCCATCATCATCGGCATTGCGATCGACCAGGTGCTCGCCCAACGCTCAAGGGCGGCCGCCCGAAGGCAGGCCGCCCTCGAATCGGACGCTGTGGCGTGTGGTGCCTAGTCGCGCGTGAGCTTGCGGTAGGTCGCCCGGCTCGGCTTCGCCGCGTCGGGGCCGAGACGCTCGATCTTGTTCTGCTCGTAGGACTCGAAGTTGCCCTCGAACCAGTGCCAGTAGCTCGGGTTCTCCTCCGTGCCCTCGTAGGCCAGGATGTGCGTGGCGATGCGGTCGAGGAACCACCGGTCGTGGGTGATGACCACGGCGCAGCCGGGGAACTCGAGGAGCGCGTTCTCTAGGCTCGACAGGGTCTCGATGTCGAGGTCGTTGGTGGGCTCATCGAGCAGCAGGAGGTTTCCGCCCTGCTTGAGCGTGAGGGCCAGGTTGAGCCTGTTGCGCTCACCGCCGGAGAGCACGCCCGCCTTCTTCTGCTGGTCTGGACCCTTGAAGCCGAACTGGGAGACGTAGGCGCGCGAGGGGATCTCGGTCTTGCCCACCTGGATGTAGTCCTGGCCGTCGGAGACGACCTCCCACAGGTTCTTGTTGGGGTCGATGCCGCCACGGCTCTGGTCGACGTAGGAGATGTCGACCGTCTCACCGATCTTGAGGTCTCCAGCGTCGAGCGGCTCGAGGCCGACGATCGTCTTGAAGAGTGTCGTCTTGCCGACGCCGTTGGGGCCGATGATGCCGACGATGCCGTTGCGGGGAAGGCTGAAGGAGAGGCCGTCGATGAGCACGCGGTCGCCGAAGCCCTTCTTGAGGTTCTTCGCTTCGATCACGACGTCGCCGAGTCGCGGCCCAACGGGGATCACGATCTCCTCGAAGTCGAGCTTCCTGGTGCGCTCCGCCTCGGCGGCCATCTCCTCGTATCGAGCAAGACGCGCCTTCGACTTGGCCTGGCGACCCTTGGCGTTGGATCGCACCCACTCGAGCTCTCCCGCAAGGCGCTTTGCGAGCTTCTGGTCCTTCTTGCCCTGGATCTCGAGGCGCTCTGACTTCTTCTCCAGGTAGGTCGAGTAGTTGCCCTCGTAGGGGTAGAGGCGACCGCGGTCGACCTCACAGATCCACTCGGCCACGTGGTCGAGGAAGTACCGGTCGTGGGTCACTGCCATGACGGCGCCCGGGTACTTGGCGAGATGCTGCTCGAGCCAGAGCACGCTCTCGGCGTCGAGGTGGTTGGTGGGCTCGTCGAGGAGGAGCAGGTCGGGCTTCTCGAGGAGGAGCTTGCAGAGTGCGACGCGGCGCTTCTCACCGCCGGAGAGGTGCCCGACCTTCTCGTCGGCTGGCGGGCAGCGCAGCGCGTCCATCGCCTGCTCGAGCTGTGAATCGAGGTCCCACGCGTCGGCGGCGTCGATCGCCTCCTGAAGCGTGCCCATCTCGGCCATGAGTGCGTCGAAGTCAGCGTCGGGCTCCCCCATCGCGAGGGAGATCTCGTTGAAGCGGTCGATCTTGCCCTTGATGTCGGAGACGCCCTGCTGCACGTTCTCGAGCACGGTCTTGTCTTCGTCGAGCTCGGGCTCCTGCATGAGGATGCCGACCGAGAAGCCGGGCGTGAGCCGGGCCTCGCCGTTGCTGGGGGTGTCGAGCCCCGCCATTATCTTGAGGATGGTCGACTTGCCGGCACCGTTCGGGCCGACGACACCGATCTTCGCCCCGGGGAGGAATGCCATGGTGACGTCGTCGAGAATCACCTTGTCGCCAACCGCCTTGCGGGCGCGGACCATCGAGTAAATGTATTCGGCCATGCCTCGAGTCTAGTTGTCGCTCAGCCCACGCGATGCGGGGTGCCGATGAGGCAGGTGCCGCTCGAGAGCACCGGCACGACCGCGCTCGTGTACTCGCCGTTCCACTGGCCGACGATGCACTCCTCGCCCATCAGGGCGGCAAAGGAGACCGCATCTGTGGCGTTGCCGAGCGGCGTGCCATCCGGGGTCACCTCGAGTTGCTCGGCGGTCCAGCCGGCCGAGGTCAACAGGGAGACGATCGTGGCGTTCGACATGTCGCCCCCTGCGGTGACGTGAGCCCGCACGACCTCGTCGAAGTACGCCAGGTTGTCGCGCGCGCCACCCTCAGGGTCGAACGCGGCAGGCGCCTCCGGCTCGGCGCTGGGACTTGCGACGGGTTGCTGCGAGGGCGCAGGAGTCGGCGCCTCAGAGGCGCAGCCCACAAGCGTGAGGGCGACGGCGACTGCGGTGAAGGCCAGCACTCCGCGACGTGGCGTTCGCATGCGGCCTCCCCTGGGTCTGGTCGGGCGGCGCTCCCCCGGCGCCGGCTCCACCGATTCTAGGGGCACGCCGACGCCGGGAGGCTGTGCTCAGAACGGCTTCTCCGCGCCTGCGTCCTGCAGTTCTCCCGCGGGTGCCGCCGCCCAATCCGAGGCGCTGTCGCCGAGAGGGCGTGCGGGATCGCTCGGCTCGGCCGAGGCATCCGTTCGCTCCTCCGGCGCCGAGACGACGACAGAGTTGCGGCTGAAGCTCGCGGTGCCCCACATGAGGTCGTGCCCGATCGACTCCGCCTCGACCTCGACGGTCAGCCCGCTGCGATCGCCGCTCTGCCAGTCACGCAGGCGCAGCCGACCCGTCAGGAGCACGCGCTGGCCCTTCTGGAGCGACACTGAGGCGTTGGACGCAAGGCGACGGAATGCCGTGACCGTGTACCAGTTCGTGTCGCCGTCGACCCAGGACTGCGCGGCGCGGTCGTACCTGCGCTGGGTCGATACGAGCCGGAAGCTCGTGATCGGCAGCCCCTCGCTCGTCGTGAGATGCTTCGGCTCGGTCGCTACGAGCCCTGTCAGGGTGATTGTGTCTGTCATGCCGCCATTCTTCGGCGCGCAAGAGCACACGGGCGGGCTGGTATCGACGACTGTGGAGGGCCAGCGGCCAGCCCCCGTGTGGAGGCCTGACGGGCAGCTCTTAGTGCTCCCTGAACTCCGGCCAGTCACTGCCCGGCAGCAGGTTGGAGTGCAGCGCACTCTTGGCCACGTCGAGGCTCGGATACACGCCCTTGGAACCGCCGGAGAGCATCCGCACCTCGTAGCCCTGCTCCGTCGAATGGATGGACCCCACGGCTCCCGCGGCCCCGAAAGCGACCCAGGTCTTGCCGACAACGATGTTGTTGCTCACGAGTGCTCCTTTCGTCGTGCCTCGACGATACGACGACTGCCCCTCGGAAGGCCAGAATTCAGTGCACTCCCAGACGCCGTCGCGAGAAGCGAGCTCAGGAGGCGCGCACGTAGCTCGCGAAGCTCTTGCGCACCTTCGAGACCTTGGGAACCGCAACAGCCATGCAGTAGCCCTGGCCGGGGTTCTTCGCGAAGAAGTCCTGGTGGTACTCCTCGGCCTCGAAGAAGACACCGAGCGGCGAGATGACCGTGACGACGCCACCGCCCCAGGTCTCGGATGCCCGGTCGCGGGCGGCCTCGAAGAGCTCGCGCTGCGCGTCATCCGTGTAGAACATCTCGGAGCGGTACTGGGTGCCGACATCCGCGCCCTGGCGGTTCAGCTGCCGCGGGTCATGCAGCGTGAAGAAGACGTCGAGGATGACGTCGGCCGGAATGACCGACTCGTCGAAGGTCACCGCGACGGCCTCTGCGTGCCCTGTCGCCCCCGTGCAGACGGCCTCGTAGCTCGGCTGCTCGACCTGTCCGCCCGTGTAGCCAGAGACGACATCGTGCACGCCCTCGAGCGTGCGATAGACGGCATCGAGACACCAGAAGCATCCACCGGCGAGTACGAAAGTCTGCATGTTCACCACCCTACGTCTGCAACGGTTGCAAGACACGAGGGACAACAGGCGGCATCCGCACGGCATTCCCGCGGGACGGCCATATCCTTTAGCGGTGAACCCCGAGACGTACATCCCAGCCGCCGACCGGTACGACACGATGCCCTATGCGCGCTCGGGGCGCAGCGGACTCAAGTTGCCCCGGATCTCGCTCGGCCTGTGGAACAACTTCGGGCACGATCATCCGCTCGAGACACAGCGGGCGATCGTGCGACGCGCGTTCGACCGCGGCGTGACCCACTTCGACCTGGCGAACAACTACGGGCCGCCAGCAGGCTCTGCCGAGGAGAACTTCGGGCGCATCCTGAAGAGCGACTTCTCCCGCCACCGCGACGAGCTCATCATCTCGAGCAAGGCCGGCTACGACATGTGGCCCGGTCCCTACGGCGAGTGGGGATCGCGCAAGTACATGCTCGCCTCGCTCGACCAGAGCCTCGACCGCCTCGGGCTCGACTACGTCGACATCTTCTACTCGCACCGGCCCGACCCCGAGACGCCCATCGAGGAGACCATGGGGGCACTCGCGACTGCCGTGCAGTCCGGCCGCGCGCTCTACGCCGGAATCTCGAACTACAACCCCGAGCAGACGCGGGCGGCACATCGCGCGCTCGCAGCCCACGGCATCCCCCTCCTGATCCACCAGCCGCGGTACAACATGTTCGACCGCACGCCCGAGGATGGCCTGCTCACCGTGCTCGAGGAACTCGGCATGGGCGGCATCGTCTTCTCTCCCCTGGCCCAGGGACTCCTGACCTCCCGCTACGCCGCCGGCATTCCCTCCGACTCCCGCGTCGCCGAGGGACGCTGGCTCACGGAGAAGAACCTCGACGAGGCCTACCGTGAGCGGATCGCCGCGATCTCCAAGGTGGCGGATGCCCGTGGCCAGAGCGTCTCGCAACTGGCGCTCACGTGGGTATTGCGGCATCCGCAGGTCACCTCGGCCCTCATCGGCGCCAGCAGCGTAGCGCAGCTGGACGACAACCTCGCAGCGTTGGAGGCTCCCGCGCTCACTGCCGAGGAACTCGCCGAGATCGAGCCCTACGCGGTGCACGGCACCGGCGCCCGCTGACGGGCGTGGGGTACTTCTACGCGCTGCTCGCCGCCGTGCTGTTCGGCGTGAACGGGAGCGTCACGCGCATCGTCGTCGACTCCGGACTCGACCCGGCCCAGCTCACGCTCTTCAGGGTCGCGAGCACCGCGGTGATCGCGGGGATCTACCTGCTCATCGCCAACCGGCGAGCCTTCCGCGTGACGCCGCGTCAGCTGCTTGCGCTCATCCTGCTCGGCATCTTCGGCATCGCGATGCTCCAGTGGACCTACGCCATGGCAATCCAGCGCCTGCCCGTCGGCATCACGCTGCTCCTGGAGTACACCGCCGTGCTCATCGTCGCGGTCATCGCGTGGGCGTTCTTCAAGGAGCGGGTCAAGGCCCGCCTCTGGGTCGCCATCGCGTGCGTGCTGGGCGGTCTCGTGGTCGTTGCGCAGGTGTGGACGGCTGAACTCGACCCCGTCGGCGTGCTCTTCGGCCTGGGCGCGGCCGCCTCGCTCTCGATCTACTTCCTCGGTGGTGAGCGTGAGGTGGGAAAGTCATCGGCGATGGCCGTGGCGTTCTGGGCCATGTCGTCGGCCACCGTCTTCTGGCTGCTCTTCAGCGGTTGGTGGAACCTCGACCCTGCCCTCTTCACCGACGCCGTCTCGCTTCAGGGCAACCTTGCCCACTTGGAGTTGTCCCTCTGGATGCCTCTCGCCTGGAACATGCTCCTGGGATCCTTCGCGCCCTTCTTCTTCTCGCTGCTCGCCCTGCGCTACCTGAGCGCGACCGCGGCGGGGGTCGTGGCAACGGCCGAGATCATCTTCGCCTTCGTCTTCGCCTGGCTGTGGCTCGGTGAGGGGCTCGCCGGGGTGCAGATCCTCGGCGCGGCGGTCGTCCTGATCGGCATCGTGCTCGCGCAAACCGCCCGCAAGGACAAGGTGGTCGACGCCGACCTCGCCCTGAGTGACAGCGAGACCCGCGCGATCGCCTGAGCCGCAGGCGACGGATGTCGGTGGTCGTCGATAGCGTGCATCTCACACCGATCGGGGGCCGGCCGACGGTGCAACCATGACCGTCGACCCGGAGAGAACCATGCTCGCACCGACCACTGCTCCCGACAGCCCGCGCCTGCACTCCACCACCCATCCCTCGGAGACAGGGGCGACTCGCGTCGCGGGCCCGGCAGGCCCAACCCTTGTCCCCCTGCGCGGCGGACTCTGGCGCGTCACGCGCAGCGACGGCGAAGTCCTCGGCTATGTGGAGCGCTTTCAGGATCCGCAGGGCGAGCGCTACCGGGCAAAGCGCGTCAGCAGCTCGCTGCGCCGCTTCATCTCGCTTGGCGAGTTCTGGCGCATGGATGACGCGCTCGCCTGCTTCGGCGCTGCCTGAGCATCTCGCGCGACCCGGCACGACACGCGCCACCACGCCCGGGATGTACCCCGGTCTCGCATAGTATCTGCCCCATGCAATGGTGGAACGATCTCGTGGACTGGCTCAATTCTGACGATGGGTGGCGCGTCATCTCGACGGCGGTCATCCCCTTCCTCGCGATCGTCGTGGCCGGCGTCGTCGCCGCCCTCATCGGCCGCGGAAGCGCGCGCCGCGCAATCGCGCACGCCGAGCAGGAGCGACGCATCGCCACGGTGGCCGCGCTCATCAGCGGCGCACGCCGTGCCGCACGCTGGAATGCGCTTTCCCACCCGGAGCAGCAGCACGCCGAGCATCTGCTGCACGACGCCGACACTCGCCTGCGACTCCTCCCCCTCAACGGCAGCGGCATGGTCGCCGACTGGGCCGCGCACGAGATCGAGGAAATGAAGCGCAACTCGGTGTCGTTCAGCTTCCAGGCCGAGCAGTCACTCATCGAGTTCCGCAACCGGCTCGTGGAGTGGCAGATGCGGCCGGGACGCGCCAAGAAGCTCTTCAAGGCCGACCTCGACACGTGGGCCTACGAAGCCGGCCAGGCAGACCAGGACCTCGTGCGCCAGCAGAAGGAGTGGGCTCGCAAGCAGGTTGACGAGGCCGCCCCCGCGACCGCCGCGCCCGCAACCGCCCCCGCAACTGCCGCGCCCGCAACAGCCGGGCCTACGAGCGCCGCTGCGAGCGGCGGCAAGGACGCGACAGCAGCGGAGCCATTCACGGCCCCGAACTATGCGCTGCCCGAATCAGTGACCGCGCGTGGGAGCGAAGCCCCTGTCGAAGACTGGACAGCCTCTACACCGGCCACGCCTCCCGGAACGTCAGGTACCGGATCGCCCAGCTCGACCGACGCGGTGGACGGCCCGAGCTCGTCTGCCGGGGCCGGATCCGTTGCGGGCGAGTCTCCGACCTCCTCAGACGGCGATGAGACGCCGGGGCCTGTCTCCGCCGGCACCGTGCGGCAGCGCACAGCGCCAGAGGAACGAGACTACTAAGCCCAGAAGCGCGGGATGATCGTCGGCCTCAGTCGGCGATCATCCCCCGTGAGCCCATCGCTTTCGTGATCTCAATTAGGATCGCGACGCGATGCGGATTCACGCGGGGCTGGCGGTAGCGCTCCGCATAGAGGCCCACCGCCTCGGCGACGGACTCCGCATCATCGACCACCCTTCCCGTGCCCACCAGGGTCAACCATCGGGCACCATCGACCTGCGAGATGGTTGCGTGCTGGCGTGCGCGGATGTTTCGCACCTTCTGCGACGACCCGGATGTGATGATTCGAGCGGTCCCGCTCACAATCGTGAAGCCGACAGGAACCACGTGGATGCTGCCATCCGCAGCGTGGGTCGACAGGGTGGCTAGGTGACGCTCGGTCGCGAAGGCGAGCCCGGCATCCGTCAGGGTGTGCGGCACGTCCTGAAGCCTACGGGTCCGCTTGGGGCAAGAAGGCTCGCGGTCGCCTCAGTGAGCCGCGGTTACTGTGCCCGACGCACGATCTTGAGTGAGCCGCTCTCGACCGTGTTCTGGAGTGACCCGATCACCGTCGTGGTTGGGGGAACCAGGATGTTGCAGGTGAAGCGCGATGTGCCGAAGACGTTGTCGCTGACCGTGAGACCCGCGATGGGGCCCTTCCCCTTCTCGGCGACATTGATGGTGCAGCCGCCGCCGGAGATCTTGTTGCCACTGATGACCACATCGGCGACGGGCCCGCGGTCCTGGGTGATCTGCACGGCGGCGTTGTAGGCTCCGCGGATCGTATTTCCCACGATGCTGATGTTGCGGCCGTTCTGGATCTGGATGCTGTCGTCGTGGCTTCCGTCGGAATGGTACGGGTCATCCGCGTAGTGCAGGTTATCGCGCAGGCGCGAGTGCTCGACCGTGACGTTGTCGCCGAAGATGTGCACGGCATCGATGACGTGATGGATGTCGACTCTGGTGAGGGTGAAGCCGTAGCCGTAGACCCCGTTGGTGCGGGGGGTCATGTGGGTCGGCGAGATCTCGCTGTCGATCACGCGGAGGCCGGGGGAGGTTCCCAGGCCCGCGTAGAGAAGGATCGCGTCACCGCTGGTGGGGCGACCTCGGATGATCGTGTTCTGGATGGTCACGTTGGGAGCTTCCACGCGCACGAAGCCTCGGATATCGAGGTTGGAGATGACGGCGCCCGCGGTACGGATCGTGAGGTCGCCCTCGTGCACCGCGAGCGCGGCGCCCACCGGCACGCCCACCGAGCCGGGCGGCACGATCTTGGGGTCCGGGATGACGAGCCTGGGCGCGGAGACCTCGTCGCCGACGGTGGTGCCTGCTCCAGCCACCGGCGCCTCGCTGGGCATCGCAGCCTCACTTGGCATTGCCGCCTCGATAGGCGGCTGGCCGCCGAACGGCGCGACGACCGTGTCGTCTTGTGGGGTAGGCGACGAGGGCGAGTCAGGCGCTTCGTCGTCGGCGGCGGCGTCCGGGTCGGCGAAAGTGTCGCGAGCACGAGAAGCCGGAGCATCCGGGGTGGTCGTGATCTGGCCGACGCCCTCCGCCGCAGGTTTCACGTGGTCAGGGCTCTCCAGCTGACCTGCCAAAGCCACGTGGGCGCTGACCGTCATCCCCGTGGCGAGAAGCACCCCCGACAGCGCGAGAGGCAGCGCCGTGCGCAGGCGCGCGCGCGTGAAGCCCATTCGTCCCCCGTGGATGTCATGTGCGGGAGGGGCCCCCGTGGTGCTCCTACTCCCCCGCACAATCAAGGATGCGGCATGCGCACGCGCACACCTAACCGAGACCGATTAATCCACCCCGAAATGGGGGTCGAATGACCTGTCTGCCGCGGCTCGGACTTCTTGGCAAGGGCCTGCGGACCACACGGGCATGGCAAGCGATTGTGCTCTCTCACTTGCCCGGCCAGTTCGGGAAAATTGATAACACCGGGATGCCCAACATGCGGGAACCCGATAGGAACTGCAGCCAGCGGTGTGACACTCTGCTACGAGAACCTCCGCTCGCCACCGTTGGAGCCGTCGCACGCATCCTGACCTCATGCCCGCGTTCGAGCGCTTTTCAGTGACCGCCTCGCAGTCATCACCGGCGCCGCATCAGAAATCGGCCGAGATCTGATGTTTGCGCTTGTATGCCGCGGAGTCCACGTTGCTGCATGGCCAGCGAACTGCACAGTACGGTGAACACGTGTCTCCTGGTCGTAAGCTCCCCGCTGCTGCGAAATCCCCCGCGGCTCAGGCGCGATATGCGAAGCGCAGGAAGCAGCGGCTGGCACGGGTGGACAATGACCTCACTCCCGAGCAGTGGCTCGGTATCCGCGATGCGTGGGGCGGCTGCGCCTACTGCCAGGCAGCCGGTGTCGTCGTGCAGCGCGACTGCATCATGCCGATCTCGCGCGGCGGCCGGTACACCCTGGCGAACGTGGTTCCGGCCTGCGCCTCGTGCAATGCGAGCAAGCACAATGGCGAGGTCACAGCGTGGCTTCGTCGAAAGAAGCTGGACGAGCGGACCTTCCTCGTCCGCCACGCAACGATCTTGAACGAGCTTCTGTCTGCAGAAGTCCAGTACGACTCTGGAGAAGAGCACACCGACACCTGATCATGTGCGCCGAGATTCCACGTTAGAGACCCAGTCCCGCCAGATTGCCAGCGGACTGGGTGGCGCGAGCAGGTGATCCCGGATTCCCAAACTAGGTGGCGATTTTCCGAACTGGCGTGGCAAGTGACAAGTGCTGTCACTTGCCTCGCTAGTCCGGAAAAGTTGACAACGGCGGAATGCCGAATATGCGGGCGACTCGATAGGAACTCCAGCCAGGGGTGTGACACTCCATTCCGGAAACCTCCGCTCGCCACCGCCCGCGGATGCTCTAAGCCAACTGAATCAAGTCATCGACGACGACTCCGCCTTGCTACCCGCAGCCCTCAGATGCAGCCACCTGTGTCACATCCCATGGGTATCGAGGCACTCAGGTTATGAGACAGTCGTCATCCGGCGATCGGGAGTTCTACTGGGCCGGCGGAGCCCGGGCCGCCGCATTCGTCACTTCCGCCGACGCGAGTCCAACTGAGTGGCGTGGAAGCCTCTCCCAGCAAGGTCGAGTCGATCGCGTAAGCGCTGACAGTGACGTTCTCCGGCGCGGCCATCATCACGGTCACCGCCCAGCGCGCGGGCCCGGCCGGCCTGGCCTGGTAATACGGAGGCTCGGGATCAGGCTCTGGAGACTCCGGCTGGGCTGCCTGCTGGGCGTCGGAAGTCGAGCATCCTGCTTCATCACAGAGCACCACCCACGCCACTCGATCGATTGCAGACGGCGTGCCGTCGAGACGAACTTCGATGGTGTTGATCCAGGCCACCGCGGGGCACGCTCGCTCGAACGGCGATGAGCAACCAGCCATCGAAACCGCTAAGACTGCCGCTGTCAGAGCCGAGATTCCTGTGCGCGCCGATCGGACGGGTGCAGGCATGATTCGACAGTCCCATGCCGCCGGCGAAAGTAGCAATGGTCGCGTTCAGAACGTTGCTGTTCGGTTATCCGCCCGAAGTCATCGCTAAGCCTCTGGTGACGAGCCCCACGTAGTTTCCAAGACGCTGGCTGCTTCGGGCGTCAGTTCACGCGTAACGCTGCTCGGTGAGGTTCATCGCCTCGTGCAGGACTCGGAGGATCTGTACGTTATCGCCCGCTTCGCGGAAGAACACGATGTGCCGCGGGATGATAATCCGTCGGACGTCTTCGGGGACGCTGTCTCTGCTCAAACGAAGGTGCCACGCGCAGATACCCTCGCCCAGGTCGGGACGCTCTTGCACTCCGATTCGGCTGGGGTTTTCGACGACGGAGTCGATCGCCGCGGCGATGAGCTCTTCGTAGCCTTCGCGGATGCGCCAGCCGAACTTGTCATACGAGGTGATGAGGGTCGCAACGATGTCCGCTCGCGCGTGCGGAGTGACCTCGTATGGGCGGGTCACGCCGTGCGGGAGTCAACAAGCCGAGTCGCTTCACGCCCTAGATCGCGTACGAACTCGCGGGTGCCTTCGGCCGGGATGTGGATGCCTTCGCCTGCGTCGGCACTATGCACTGCGACATCGATCGCCGCGCGCAGGGCCACGTGCCGGGTGGTGTCATCGACGTCGCTCGCGTGCATCGTAAGCACCAGTTCCTCGGCGATCTCAGCGCGCTCTGCAGGGGAGAGCGTCTTCGCGCTCTCCAGCAGTCGGTTTGCCGTGGATGTCATGTCTCGAGTGTACTTCGAGGCGCCGACAACAGCACGGTTTCCTCGAAGTACGCGCCGTCTCGCTGGGCGATCCGCACCGCCTGCGTCGACGCCAAGTGGCGAAACCGTCCTATGTGGCGACGGGATCAAGGAAGCTCCTGTCGCGCAACATCGGTGTCGCGCAACCCTTGGGATGCGAGACGTCTCGGCGCGGGTCCGCGCTAGCGGGAGCCCGATCCTCTCCTCGCTGGCGCGACGATTCTCGTAACTATGGCGCATAACCGGTGGCAGCCTTTTCGGTACGCAACCTCAGTTACGAGACACTCTGGCAAGGAGACACGCCGCCCCAACTAGCCCCCGACTTCGGGTCAGTCGGCTCCCGCAAGCACGTGGTCCGATTTTCCAAACTAGGTGGCAATTTTCCAAACTAGCGTGGCAAGTGACAAGTGCCCCCGGCAGGATTCGAACCTGCGACCAAGAGATTAGAAGGCTCCTGCTCTATCCCCTGAGCTACGGAGGCTGGGCATCCCTAGGATACCGCGACGGGCACCCCCGAGGGTGCCCGTCGCGTTGGCGCTGCCTGCTGCCTGAGCCGGATGCTTCAGTCGCGGTCGATGGGGTCTTCGACCTCTTCGCTGTCCCCGGGGTCGAAGGTGTAGGTCACGTGGTAGACGCCGCCAACCTCACGCCAGGAGGTGGCGTCGTAGTTCATCATGCTCTCGATGCCGCCCTCCGAGGCGATGACGGTGAGCGACTCATCCCAGGTGCCGTCCGTGCTGATGCGACGGTCGGTCTGCCCGTCGCTGGGGCCGCCGCTGTAGATCACGATGTATTCGTCGCCGTGGACGAGTGTGGGCTTGGAGTCAGTCATGCCCTCATTGTTAGCACCACTGTGATGGCGAGTCACTGGGCGGCGATAGGATTTCCCAATGGCTAGCACCTCCGACCGACTCGTCTGGATCGACTGCGAGATGACAGGACTCGACCTCGAGAACGACGAACTCGTCGAGGTCGCCGTCGTCATCACCGACTACGACCTGAACCCGGTCGACCCAGGATTCTCGATCGTCATCAAGCCCGACCAGTCGGCGCTCGACAACATGGGCGATTTCGTGCGCAACATGCACGAGGAGTCGGGCCTCCTCGAGGAACTCCCCAACGGCGTGAGCCTCGCCGACGCTGAGTTCGCCGTGAACGAGTACATCCTGAAGCACGTGCCGGTGGCCGGCAAGGCTCCCCTCGCAGGCAACACGATCGGCACCGACCGCGCCTTCATCGCCAAGTACATGCCCCGCGTCGACAGCCACCTGCACTACCGCAGCGTCGACGTGTCGTCGATCAAGGAACTCGCCCGCCGCTGGTTCCCCCGCGTGTACATCAACGCACCCGTGAAGAACGGCGGACACCGGGCCCTTGCCGACATCCTCGAGTCGATCCGCGAGCTCGAGTACTACCGCAAGGCCGTCTTCGTCTCCGACCCCGGGCCGACGACCGAGGAGCTGCAGGTCATCTCCTCCGGCGTGGTGGAAGATTTCGCCTCGCGTCTGTAATAGAATCTTCTAGTTGCCATCGCCGGGTCGAGAAATCGACAGGCGAGAACACATGGTGGGCGTAGCTCAGTTGGTAGAGCGCTGGCTTGTGGTGCCGGATGTCGCGGGTTCGAGTCCCGTCGTTCACCCCACGGTGAGCCTCCCTGGAGGCCCAGGAAAGGCCCGGCATTGCCGGGCCTTTCCTGTTTCCGCCCCACGGACGGCTCATCCCCCATGTGACAGGCTGGAGTCATGACCCGCACGCTCGAGAGCACCGACACACGGCCCGAGGTCGCCTCTGACTCGCCGTGGCAGACGGTCGTCTGGAACGACCCGGTCAACCTCATGTCGTATGTCTCCTACGTCTTCCGCACCTACTTCGGCTTCACACCGGTCGAGGCCGAGCGACTCATGCTGCTCGTGCACTTCGAGGGCAAGGCGGTCGTCGCATCCGGGAGTCGCGAGGAGATGGAACGACACGTCGAGGCGATGCACGACTACGGCCTGTGGGCCACCCTGACGAGGGCCGTCGCATGAGGCGGTTCGAGCCGCAGCCCGATGGTGCTGTCGTGGCGCAGATCGAGGAATCCGAGGTGGCGCTCCTGAGCACCCTCGCCCGGCAGGCTGCCGACGTCGTCGCTGCGGCCGACTTCGACGACCCGGCGGTCGGGCGGATCCTTCCCGACGCGTACCCCGATGACCCCGAGGCCTCCGCCGAGTTCCGGCGCTTCACCCAGGCAGACCTCGCCGGTCGCAAGCTCGCGAATGCCGGCGTCATCCTCGAAGCGCTCGACGAGGTGCAGGACGGCGAACTGCGTCTCCGACCCGAGCAGGTGCAGGCGTGGCTTCGCAGCCTCACCGACCTCAGGCTGATCCTCGCCACGCGGCTGGGCATCAAGGCGGAGGGCGACGAGGATCGCCCCGGCGTCGACCCTATGATGCGGGATGTCTACGACTGGTTGGGCTTCGTGCAAAACTCTCTCATCGAGGCGATCGATGCTTGAGTTGTCGGCCGAGGAGTTCGAGCAACTCGTCATCGATGAGCTTGACCTGCTGCCCGACGAGATGGTGGACGGGCTCGACAACCTCATCTTCGTCACCGAGGACCGGCCGGAGGACGGCTCGCTCGACCTGCTCGGCGTCTACGAGGGCGTCGCGATCACCGACCGCGGCCAGTACGGCTTCGGCGAACTCCCCGACCGGATCGTGCTCTTCAGGGAACCGCTCATGGCCGCCTGCGAAGACATGGACGAGCTCAAGGACCAGATCCACGTGACGCTCGTGCACGAGATCGCGCACTACTACGGCATCGACGACGTGCAGCTGCACGAGCTCGGCTGGGGCTGACGCCGACTAGGGCCTTGGCCGGTCCGCCCGCGGGGAGAGCAGCGAAGCCGGACGCAGGCTGTCGATGCCGAAGCGTCGGGTGACGCCATCGACCGTGCGCTCGGCGTCGCGCCATCCGTCATCCTGATCCCACAGGGTGAGCGCCGCTCCCCCGGCCTCGACGAGCTGCTCGGCGCGCACCCCGATGAGCCGGACGGGCGGATGCTCGCCCACCGAATCGAGCAGGGCACGCGCCTCAGTGAAGAGGGTGCGGGCGAGGTCGCTCGGCGTCGACAGCTTGCGCGAGCGGCTGATGGTCGTGAAGTCGGCGTAACGGAGCTTGAGTGCGACCGTGTTCGCCTCGAGGCCGTTGGCCCTCAGTCGGGCACCGACGCGGGTGCAGAGACGGAGCAGTTCGCGGCGCAGCTGCTCGCCATCCGTCACGTCGACCTCGAAGGTCATCTCGTGGCCGACGCTCTTCTCGACACGTTCGGTCGTGACGCGCCGCGGGTCGATGCCATTCGCAAGGTCGTGCAGCTTGCTGCCGAGCGCCGTGCCGAGCGCGCGCTGCAGGCTCTCGCGTGGCGTAGCAGCGATGTCGCCGATCGTGTGGAGCGCGTGGCGTGTCAGCGCCTGTTCGGTCGCCTCGCCGACACCCCAGAGGGCCGAGACGGGAAGCGGGTGCAGGAACTCGAGAGTCTCCGCCGCCGGGATCACGAGGAGCCCGTCGGGCTTGGCACGGCCCGACGCGAGCTTCGCGACGAACTTGGTGGATGCCGCGCCGACCGAGCAGGCCAGCCCAGTTTCGTCGCGCACCCGTTGCCTGATGAGCGTCGCGACCTGCGCGGGACTGCCGAGCACCTTGCCTGCCCCCGAGACATCGAGGAAAGCCTCGTCGATGCCGAGCCGCTCGACCGTAGGGGTCATGTCGTCGAAGATCGACATGACCATGCGCGAGTAGTGCCGGTACTTCTCGAAATGCGGCTCGAGCACGACCGCCGAGGGGCAGCGCCGCTTGGCCTGCGCGAGCGGCATGGCCGACCGCACGCCAAAGCGCCGTGCCGGATAGTTGGCCGCCGTGACGACCGAGCGCGGTGAGTCGCGGGCGACGACGACCGGCCGGTTGGCCAGGTGCAGGTGGTCGAGCAGTTCGACCGAGGCGAAGAACGCGTCAAGGTCGACGTGCAGGATCGGCGACGTTGAACTGTCGACGGATGCCGCGCTCACCTGCCGCGCGCTGCCATCCTGCTTACTCACCGCATAAGGCTACGCGCAACCACCGTCATCCGTTCAGCCGATGCGAGCGGCCAGCCACGCATAGGGATTGACGGAGCCCGAACCCCCGGGGTGGATCTCGAAGTGCAGGTGGGCGCCAGCGGCGTTGCCCGTCGCCCCGACCCGGCCGATGATCTGCCCCACCGTGACGGTGTCGCCGACGCGAAGGCCGAGCGAGCCGGCCTGGAGGTGCCCGTAGACGCTCGTCACGGGCACGCCATCGATCACATGGTCGATGTGCACGTTGACGCCCATGGCATTGTCACCGGTGGCATTCGCCTTGCTCACGACGCCGTTGGCCATGGCAGCGATGGGCGTGCCGGCGCCGGGGAAGATGTCGATGCCATGGTGGAAGTTCGAGTAGCAGTTGGAGCACGTACGCGGGCCGTAGCCACTCGCGACGGCACTGCCCGGGGGCAGCGGGTACTGGAGCTTCGGGGGCGCGACCGCCGAATAGGAGTCGCGGGCGAGCGCCGCGAGCGGCGATGCCGCCGCGATCGTGAGCGACTGCGCCGGGGGCTCGGGCACCGACGCGACGAGCGCCTCGGAGCCGGTAGTCGTCGGAAGCACGAGGGCGACCGACGCGGCGGCGAGCAGCCCTCCCGTCAGGAGGCCGACGGGCGAGCGGAGCGCCTTGACCGTTCGGACCCCCCGCAGGCGGCGCAGGAGCGCGGGCGGCAGGCTCGGGGCCGGTGAGGCAGGGTCGGCGAGGTGGCGAGGAGGATGGGATTCAGTATCGAAGAGAGTCACGAGAGCGTTTCCGGGTGCGTTCCCGGCAGGCGCCGGGCTGGGCAAGCCCACAACGCTAGACGCTGGAGCCTCCGAGCCGCCTGAGAGGCCCTCGCTGCTTCATCAGGGGTGCTGCAGCGGTTCCTGCTCCGCGTGCTCGGGCGGCTCGAGCTGGAACGTCGAGTGTTCGACGTCGAAATGGTCGGCGAGGCACGCGTCGAGCCTCGTGAGGAGAGCGGATGCGCCGCCGCCCTTCAGCACCCCGTCGTCGACCACGACATGGGCCGAGAAGACGTTCTGCCCCGGCGTCACCGACCACACGTGCACGTCGTGCACATCGAGCACGCCGGGCGTCGCGAGCACGTGCTCGCGGATCAGCGTGACATCCGTGCCCCTCGGCACCTCCTGCCCCAGCACGGCGACGACATCGCGCAGGATGATGAAGACGCGCGGCAGGATGAGCGCGACGATCAGGAGCGAGGCGATCGCGTCCGCCGGCATGAATCCGGTGGCGAGGATCACGATCGAGGAAGCGATGACCGCGATCGAGCCGGCCAGGTCGCCCAGTACCTCGAGATAGGCGGCGCGCATATTGATGCTGGATGCGGCACCGCCCCGCAGCACGAGCAGCGCCGCGACATTCGCCAGGGCGCCGACGATCGCGACGACGAGCATGGGCAGCGCCTGCACCTGCCCAGACGGGGCGCCGAGTCGCGAGACCGCCTCGACCGCGACGGAGATCACGACGGCCGCGAGCAGGCCCGCGTTCACGAAGGCGGCGAACACCTCAACGCGGCGGTGGCCGAAGGTGCGACGCTCGCTCGGCGGGCGCGCAGCGATGACGGTCGCCACGAGCGCGATGACGAGCGCGATGAGGTCGGAGAGCATATGGCCGGCGTCCGCGAGCAGCGCGAGCGAGCCGCTCAGCACGGCACCGATGACCTCGACCACGAGCACCGACGCGATGATGACGATCGCGATCACGAGGCGGCGGCGGTTCGCCGCTCCAGCCGCGTGGTCGTGGTGATCGTGATCGTGGAAGCCCATCGGCTCCACTCTATGGCCGCCTCAGGCCGGGCTCACGCCGACTTGCGAGAGGAGGATTTCTTGGCAGTGGCCTTGGATCCCGTCGACTTCTTGTCGTCGGATGCCGTCTTCGATGCCGCCTTCCTGGGCGCCGCTTTCTGCCCCGTCGCCTTCTTCGAGGAGGTGGACTTCGCGGTGGACGACCCTGACGTGCTCTTCGCCTTCGACGACCCCTTGGCCGAGGACTTCGCGGGCGCCTTGCCTCCGGATGATCCGCCCCCGCGACTCTTCTCGACGCTGCGGCGGAGGGCCTCCATGAGGTCGAGCACCTCGCCACCCCCCTCGCCCTCGTCCGACTCGCCGAAGGTCGCATCCGTGTCGAGCGCGTCGCCCTGCTCCAGCTTCGCCTCGATGAGCTCGCGCAGCTGCTCCTGGTATTCGTCCGTGAACCGCGAAGGATCGAAGTCGGCCTCGAAGGATTCGACGAGGGCGGCCGACATGTCGAGTTCCTTCTGCGAGATGCGCACCCGCTCGTCGAGGGCCGGGAAGCTCGCCTCCCGCACCTCATCGTCCCAGAGCAGCGTCTGGATCATGAGCACGTCGCCGCGCACCCGCAGCGCGGCGAGCCGGGTCTTCTGTCGCAGCGCGAATTTCACGATCGCGGTGCGGTCGGTCTCCTCGAGCGTGCGGCGCAGCAGCGCATAGGCCTTGGTCGACTTGGAATCGGGTTCGAGGTAGTAGGCCCGCTCGAACATGATGGGGTCGATCTGCTCGCTCGGCACGAACTCGACGACGTCGATCTCCCGGCTGCGCTCGACGGGAAGTGCGTCGAAGTCCTCCTTCGCCAGCACGACGGTGCGTTCCCCATCGTCGTAGGCCTTGTCGATGTGGGCATAGTCGACAACCTCGCCACAGATCTCACAGCGCCGCTGATATCGGATGCGCCCGCCGTCGGCGTCGTGCACCTGGTGCAGCGAGATGTCGTGGTCCTCCGTCGCGCTGTAGACCTTGACGGGCACATTCACGAGGCCGAACGCGATGGCACCCTTCCAAATGGCTCTCATGGCTCACATTGTGCGCTCCTTTCACAAGCATTCACAGGCTTCCCACGGAATCGGGGGCACTATGGGCGCATGGCCACGCGTGACCGGGGAGCAGAGCAGGTCGTCGACATCGACGGCAAACGACTCAAGCTGACGAGCCTCGACAAGGTGCTGTATCCCGAGACGGGCACCACCAAAGCTGACGTGCTCGACTACTACTCGCGCATCGCGGAGGTCATGATCCCGCACGTCGCGCACCGACCCGTGACCCGCAAACGCTGGGTGCACGGCGTCGGCACTGCAGATGCGCCTGGCCAGGTCTTCTTCCAGAAGAACCTCGACAACTCCGCCCCGAAGTGGGTCGCCCGCCGTGACATCCAGCACAGCGACCACGTCAACACCTATCCGCTCGTCAACGACCGCGCGACGCTCGCCTGGCTCGGGCAGATCGCCGCGCTCGAGATCCACGTGCCGCAGTGGCAGTTCGGCCGCACGGGCGTGCGCAAGAATCCCGACCGGCTCGTGCTCGACCTCGACCCCGGCGAGGGCGCCGGCCTCGAGGAGTGCGCGGAGGTCGCGAAACTCGCCCGCGCCATCCTGAAGGACATGGGGCTCGATCCCCTGCCGGTGACGAGTGGCAGCAAGGGCATCCATCTCTACGCGGCCCTCGACGGGAAACAGGACTCCGACGCGGTCTCGGCTGTGGCACACGAGCTCGCGAGGGCGCTCGAGGCGGATCATCCGGATCTCGTCGTGAGCGACATGAAGAAGACCCTGCGCAGGGGCAAGGTGCTCGTCGACTGGAGCCAGAACAACGGCTCCAAGACGACCATCGCCCCGTACTCGCTGCGGGGCAGGCTGCGACCCATGGTCGCCGCGCCGCGCACGTGGCGAGAGCTCGCGCAACCGGGCCTGCGCCACCTCGACTACAAGGAGGTGCTCGATCGCGTGCGCCGTCGCGGCGACCCGCTCGCCTCGCTCACAGAAGGTCACCTCGCCTCGCTCGAGCCGACGCGCGAGCGCCTCGACAGCTTCGACGCGACACCAGAAACTGGCGAGCGGCTCGCGAAGTACCGCAGCATGCGCGACCCCGACAAGACGAGCGAGCCCATGGGTGGATCCGCCTCCCCCTCGGCGGATCGCCCCTCCTTCGTCATCCAGGAGCACCACGCGCGGCGCCTGCACTACGACTTCCGACTCGAGCATGAGGGCGTGCTCGTGAGTTGGGCGGTCCCCAAGGGTGTGCCCACCGACCCCGGCACGAACCATCTCGCCGTACAGACGGAAGACCATCCGCTCGAGTACGGAGCCTTCGAGGGCTCCATTCCCGAGGGCGAGTACGGCGCGGGCGAGGTGACGATCTGGGACAGCGGCTGGTACGAACTCGAGAAGTGGCGCGATGGCAAGGAGGTCATCGCGACGCTCCACGGTGAGAAGCACGGCACGCACCGCTATGCCCTCATCCACACGGGCGGCAGGGACGGCCGGGTCGAAAACAACTGGCTCATCCATCTCATGGCACCAAAGGGGTCGCCGTCGACACGGTCGAAGAAGGCCGACGCGGCGGATGCGCGCGCCAAGACATCACGCGAGTCACCCCCAGCGCCTCCCTCCCCCATGCTCGCCTCCGCGGGCGACGACGGCGACAGGGTGCTCCTGCAGCAGGAACGCGACGACTGGGCGTTCGAGATGAAGTGGGACGGCATCCGGGCGATCGCCGTCGTCGACGACTCGGGGGTGCGCCTGACGAGTCGCAACGGCCGCGACCTCACGCGCAGCTACCCGGAGCTGGAGGAGCTCGCCGAGGCATCCGAAGCGTTTGCAATCCTCGACGGCGAGATCGTCGCGATCAACCGTGCGGGGAGACCCGACTTCGGGCGCCTGCAGGACCGGATGAACCTCACGAAGGCGAGTGACGTCGAGAAGGCCATGGAGCGCACCCCCGTGCACTTCATGGCCTTCGACGTGCTGTGGAGCGCAGGACGTTCACTGCTGAAGGAGCCCTACGACGAACGACGGAGGGTGCTCGCCGACACCGTCAACGAGACGGAGCGCGTCAAAGTTCCGCCGGCGTTCGACGGTGACCTCGACAGTGCGCTCGAGGCGAGCACGACGCTCGGACTGGAAGGGGTGCTGGCCAAGCGCCGGGCATCAACCTACACCCCGGGCCGCCGCTCCAAGAGTTGGGTGAAGCTCAAGCACAATCGCACGCAGGAGGTCGTCATCGCGGGCTGGCGCCCGGGCTCTGGCTCCCGAAGCGGCCGCATCGGCTCCCTACTGCTGGGCCTACCGGATGCCGAGGGCACCCTGCGCTACATCGGCCGCGTCGGCACGGGCTTCAGCGAGAAGCAGCTCGACGAACTCCAGAAGACGCTGCGGCGGCGCGAACGCAAGACGAATCCACTGAGCGATGTGCCTACCGCCGACGCGCGCGACGCCGTCTGGGTGACGCCCGCCCTCGTCGGGGAGGTGGAGTTCACCGAGTGGACGCGCACCGGCCGCCTCCGGCATCCCGCGTGGCGGGGCCTCAGGGAGGACAAGACCGTCGAGGATGTACGGCTCGAATCCTGAGTGCTCAGGCGATGCGGCGGCGCGCGCTCTCGTAGGTCGCGAACTCGCCCACGATGGCACCGTTCCGGTCGGTCACCCGATAGCCGGCACCCCACAGCTCCTCGATGAGCCCCATGAAGTCCTTGCCGCGCTTCGCGACCCAGACCCCCTGGCCCATCTCCTTCCAGACGACGCCCTGTGCCTCGGTGGCCCGATCTCCATCCACCGTCCGGAACGTGCTCTTCTCCGCCAACGACGTCATGCCACTCACCATCACCCTCAGTGCATGCCGAGCTCATCGGCCCCGAAGGGCCGGTGAGAAGATCCCGGCGGTCGCGACCCGATTCGCGACGTTGCCGTCAACGTACCCCCGACTGGGGGGCGCGACAACAGGGAATCCGCTGGGAGCCGCGAAGTTCACGCGAGCGTAACCTCCCCGGCATGAGCGAGAACACCACGAACCCAGGCCAGACGTCATCGCAGAACGGCTCGAATGAGGATCCCCGCTCCGCCCACCGCGAGGACGGGTTCCCGGAACAGCACCTCTCCCAGCCGGGCACGAATGACGAGACCATGCCCACTCCCGACCACGGCGAGGACAGCTATGTCGGCACGGGACGCCTCGAGGGGCGCAAGGCACTCATCACGGGTGGCGACTCAGGCATCGGTCGCGCGGTCGCGATCGCCTTCGCCCGCGAGGGGGCGGATGTCGCGATCACCTACCTGGAGGAGGAGACGGAAGACGCCGAGTCGACGGCGGAGTTGATCCGTTCGGCGGGGCATCGCGCGCTGCTCCTCCCCGGCGACCTGCGCGATGAGCAGCACAGCACCTCGGTCGTCGAGCGAACGATCGGCGAGTTCGGCGGGCTCGACACACTCGTGCTCAACGCGGGCTACCAGAAGAACCGTGAATCGCTTGCAGAGCTGCCCACCGAGGAGTTCCGCCGCGTATTCGAGACCAACCTCTACTCGATGCTCTGGATCGCACGCACCGCGATGCCCTCGCTCAGCGCTGGTTCGACCATCACCGTGACCTCGTCCATCCAGGCGTTCAACCCTTCGCCCGAACTGATCGACTATGCGATGACGAAGGCGGCACAGGTGGCCTTCGTCAAGGCCCTCGCCCAGGAGGTGGGAGAGAAGGGCATCCGTGTCAACGCAGTTGCGCCGGGCCCGATCTGGACGCCCCTGATCCCGGCCACGGGATGGCCGAGCAAGCTTCCCGAGTTCGGGCAGGACACTCCCCTGGGTCGGGCCGGCCAGCCTGCCGAACTGGCACCCGCCTATGTGTACCTCGCATCGGAGGACGCGAGCTACGTGTCGGGCGCAGTGCTGCCGGTGACGGGCGGCAAGGGGCTCTGAGCGCAGCGGGTAGCGTGGGAGGGTGAGTCCCTCCCCCGCTGCCCCTGACATCCGTGCCTCGATCGAGTCGGCGGCACACGCGGCCGGACACACACTCGACGAGCACCAGCTCCACGCGGTGCAGGTGCTCGCCGACTTCGGCGCCGCGCTCGACGAGACGACGGATGCCCCGGGGCGAGGCCTCTACCTGTGGGGCACGGTCGGACGCGGCAAGACCTGGCTCGCCGACGCCTTCGTCGCGGCGCTGCCCGCGGCGGGCATCCGGCGGCTTCACTTCCACTCCTTCTACCGGGAGCTGCATGCCGACCTCTACCGGGATGGCCGCCCTCGGCCGGGAGCGATAGACAGCGCAATCGACACGCTGCTCGACGACGTCACGCTGCTGTACTTCGATGAGTTCCACCTCCACGACGCCGGCGACGCGACGCTCGCCCTCAGGGTGCTCCGGCGCATCGCCGAGCGCGGCATCCCGCTGCTCGCCACCTCGAACTATCCGCCGAGCGGGCTGCTGCCCGACCCGCTCTTCCACCACCTCTTCGAGCCGGGCATCCGCCTCATCGAGTCGAGCATGCAGGTCGTCACACTCGACGGCACGACCGACTACCGCCGTCGCGAACGGCCGGAGGAGCGCCGACAGGGTTTCGCTCGGGGCAGCTGGGAGCCCCACGGGCTGCGGGCAGAGCCGACGGCCGGAGAGGCCCACGAACTCCGCAGCAGCGGCAAGGGCGTGACAGCACGACGAGCGGATGATTCGGAGCTCTGGATCACCTTCGCGGAGCTGTGTGAGCGCCCTACCTCCCCCGGCGACTACCTGGAGTGGGCCGAGCGTTGGTCGACGTGGGTCGTGGAGGGCGTTCCCCGGCTCACGACCTGCTCGCCCCAGGCGCGCCAGCGCTTCCTCAACCTCGTCGACGTGCTCAACGACCGCGGCGTCGCCGCGAGCTTCTTGAGCGAGCTGTCGCCGGAGGAGGTGCTCGAGGGCACCCCCGTGCCGACCGAACGTGGTGCCGTCGCCGACCGTGAAGAACTCGGCCTCGGCGTCGACGGCCTGCCCATCGACGTCGCGCGGACCGCCAGCAGGCTCGCGTTGCTGCGCCGCCCCGTGGCATCCGCTGCCCGCATGCGTGACTAGGCTGTCGGAGTGAACGAGCACTCCTCCCCTTCGAATCCCCCGCGCCCCTGGCTCGCGAACTACGCACCGGGAGTGCCGCACGAACTCGAACTCCCGAAGGGCAGCCTGCTCGACATCGTCGAGAACTCCGTGCGCGAGTTCCCGGAGGCACCCGCCCTCGAGTTCTTCGGCTCGACGACGAGCTACGCCCAGCTTGGCGAGCAAATCGACCGGGCCGCTGAAGGGCTTCGTGCCCTCGGCGTGACGGCGGGCGATCCGGTCGCCCTCGTGCTCCCGAACTGCCCGCAGCACATCGCCGCGTTCTATGCCGTGCTGCGACTTGGCGCGATCGTCGTCGAGCACAATCCGCTCTACACCGCGCGGGAGCTGCGCCACCAGTTTGAGGACCACCGCGCCAAGGTCGTGATCGCCTGGGACAAGGTCGTCGAGCACATCCAGGCCTTCCCCGCCGATGTCACGGTGGATACCATCGTCTCGGTCGACGTGACGCGCGCCATGCCGGCACTCACCCGGGCGGCGCTCCGCCTGCCGGTGCCGCGCCTGCGCGAGACCCGCGCCTCGCTCATGACTGCCGTCTCAGGCACGACGCCATGGCACGAGCTGTTGACCTCGGACCGCATCAGTGGCGGCGTGCCGAAGCCGACGATCGACGACGTCGCGGTCATCCAGTACACGAGCGGCACGACGGGGCACCCCAAGGGCGCCACGCTCACGCACCTCAACCTCGCGGCCAATGCCGCGCAGGCGCGCGCCTGGGTGCCCTCCGTGCCGCGCGGCGAGGGCTGCGTGTTCTACGCGGTGCTGCCCATGTTCCACGCCTACGGGCTCACGCTCTGCCTCACCTTCGCCATGAGCATGGGCGCACGCCTCGTGCTCTTCCCGAAGTTCGACCCCGACCTCGTGCTGAAGGTCATGCGCAAGCGCCCCGCCACCGTGCTCCCCGCCGTACCGCCCATCTACGAGCGACTCCTCACGGCCGCGAAGGAGCAGGGCGTCTCCCTCGAGGGCGTGCAGGTGAGCATCTCGGGCGCCATGCCCCTCTCGACCACCCTCGTCGAACCGTGGGAGAAGGCAACCGGCGGCTACCTGAACGAGGGCTACGGCCTCTCGGAGTGCTCCCCCGTGCTCATGGCGAACCCCGTCTCGGAAGCACGCCGCGCCGGCACGGTCGGCCTCCCCCTCCCCGACACAGAGGCGAAGGTCATCGACCCCGACGACCCCTCCGTCGAGCTTCCCCTCGGGGAGCCGGGTGAACTCGTCGTGCGCGGCCCGCAGGTCATGAGCGGCTACTGGAAGAAGCCGGAGGAGACGGCCGCCGTCTTCGTGCCCGACCCCGACGGCGGCGCGCCCTGGTTCCGCACGGGCGACATCGTGACGATCGACACGGGCGGCTTCGTCACGATCGTCGACCGCATCAAGGAGCTCATCATCACCGGCGGCTTCAATGTGTCGCCGAGCGAGGTCGAGGAAGCCGTCAAGACCCACCAGGACATCGTGGATGCGGCCGTCGTCGGCATCCCGAACGAACGCAACGGCGAGGAGGTCGTGGCCGCCGTCGTGCTGCGCCCCGGTGCCACCTTCGACGCCGAAGCCGTGCGCACGCACGTGCGCCCGCTGCTCACGCCCTACAAGGTGCCGAGGCGCGTGATCGAGGTCGAGGAACTGCCGAAATCCCTCATCGGCAAGACGCTGCGGCGAGTGGTGCGCGATAGCCTGCTCTGATGAGCGACGACGCCCGATACATTCTCGCGATCGACCAGGGCACGACGAGTTCCCGAGCCATCGTCTTCGACAGGTCCGGGGCCGTCGTGAGCGTCGGGCAGAAGGAGCACCGCCAGATACTGCCGCGCGCGGGATGGGTCGAGCACGACGCATCCGAGATCTGGAGCGGCGTGCGCGAGGTCATCGGCCAGGCGCTCTCCCGGGCCGATATCACCCGCCACTCGATCCATGCGGTCGGCATCACGAACCAGCGCGAGACGACGGTCGTCTGGGATGCCAAGACGGGTCGACCGATCACGAACGCGATCGTCTGGCAGGACACCCGCACGCAGGGCATTGTCGAGCGACTCGCGGCTGACGGGGGCCTCGACCGCTTCAGGGAGGCGACGGGCCTGCCGCTCAGCACCTACTTCTCGGCGGCGAAGATCGCCTGGATCCTGGAGAACGTCGCGGGCGCGCGCGAACGGGCCGAGCGCGGCGAGCTGCTCTTCGGCACGACCGACACGTGGGTGCTCTGGAACCTCACGGGCGGCGTACGCGGCGGAGTCCATGCGACGGATGTCACCAATGCGAGCCGCACGCTGCTGCTCGACCTCCGCACGCTCGAGTGGCGTCACGACATCCTCGACGCCTTCGGCATCCCCGCCTCGATGCTGCCCGAGGTGCGCAGCTCGAGCGAGGTGTACGGCACGGCGGGGCCGTCGAGCCTGCTGCGCGAGACGCCCATCGCGGGCATCCTCGGCGACCAGCAGGCGGCGACGTTCGGCCAGGCCGCCTTCGACGCGGGTGAGGCCAAGAACACCTACGGCACGGGCAACTTCCTGATCGTCGGAACGGGAACTGAACCCGTCATGAGCGGCAACGGCCTGCTTACGACGATCGCGTACAAGCTGGGCGACGGCGAGCCCCACTACGCCCTCGAGGGGTCCATCGCCGTGACGGGCTCCCTCGTGCAGTGGCTTCGTGACAACCTCGGCATCATCTCGAAGGCGCAGGAGGTCGAGTCGCTCGCGCTCAGCGTCGACGATAACGGCGGGGCGTACTTCGTGCCGGCCTTCTCCGGTCTCTTCGCTCCCCACTGGCGACCGGATGCCCGTGGCGCACTCGTGGGCCTGACCCGCTTCGTCAACAAGGGGCACATCGCCCGTGCCGCACTCGAGTCGATCGCGTTCCAGACCCGCGAGGTGCTCGACGCCGCGACGGCAGACACCGGCACGAGACTCGAGGAGTTGAAGGTGGATGGCGGGGCAACCGGCAACGACACGCTCCTGCAGTTCCAGGCCGACATCCTCGGCCTCCCCGTCGTGCGGCCGGAGGTGGGAGAGACGACGGCGCTCGGCGCAGCGTATGCCGCTGGCCTCGCGACAGGATTCTGGAGCGACCTCGACGAGCTCCGCGCGAACTGGCGCGAGGGCAAGCGCTGGGAGCCGACGATGGATGCGGCTGAGCGCGACAGGCTCAACCGCAGCTGGGACAAGGCCGTGCTGCGCACCCTCGACTGGGTGGACGAGGACGTGAAATGACAATGTGCGGCGCGCGACACGCCGCGCGGGGGCATGAGCCGACCATGAGAAGCCATTCATGAACGGCGGGTCTACACTGACCCCCATGGCCATCGGCACCGTCGCTCCTGCGCCCACGAAGTCGGCTCGTGACGCCTCCGCGCCGGCTGCCCCCGGGCTCTCCCGGTCCGCTCGTCTCGACCTCATCGCCACGGCGGCGCTGGCCTTCGGCGGCGTGGTCGCGACCATCGTGGTCGTCTTGGCGATCGCGCAGTCGTAGCCTCCTGCGCGGGTGCCGCATCCGCCATCCCTGGCCTGCGGAGAACGTGACGTTTCGCCCGTGTTTCCGCGGTTTCTCGCCCAGATGAGAACCGGCCGAGGGCCCCTAGAAAGCGGTGTCCACCCTCGCTAGCGTGGCCTTCTCAGCATCGATTCGATGACGGCCCGACCGCGGGAACCTCGCGGGTGGCTAGAGGGAGCGACGTGACGGTAGCGATCGGCAGGACCGAGGTCGGGCACGCCGACTTCGCGCCAGCGCTCCAGCACGCGACGACCGCGAGCTGGGAGAAGCGATTCGCCGGCCGCCTCGCCCTCGGCGACCTCTTCGTCGTCGTCATCGCCGTCTTCGGCGCGCAGCTCGCGTGGGTGCACATCCACAGCATGACGAGCGGTGACCCGGCCAGCATCAACGCCGCGCAGCCCTTCGCCGCCGTGTACTCCATTGGCGTCAGCGCCGCGTGGATCGTCATGCTCACGGTCGTGGGCAGCCGCGACAGTCGCGTGCTCGGGGTCGGTGCCGCCGAGTACCGCAGGGTGGCCCAGGCATCCTTCGCCACCTTCGGCGGCCTGGCGATCGTCGTCTACCTCTTCGACCTCCAGCTCGCCCGCGGCTACTTCCTGATCGCCCTGCCGATCGGGCTGCTCTCGCTCATCCTCGTGCGCTGGTCGTGGCGCACCTGGCTGCGCGCCAAGCGCCGCGAGGGCGACTACTCGAGCCGCGTGCTGCTCGTCGGCTCCCCCGAGTCCGTGCGCCACACCATGCGGGAACTCGCCCGCATGCCCGAGGCCGGGTACACCGTGCTGGGCGCGTGTGTTCCCGTGGATCGCCGTGAAGCCGACGCGGGCGTCCCGGTCGTCGGATGCTTCGAGACGGTGCTCGAGGCACTGCAGTCGTCGCTCGCCGACACCGTGATCGTGACGAGTTCCGACGAACTCTCGGCCGAGCGCATCCGTCAGCTCAGCTGGCAGCTCGAACCGGGGCGCCACCACCTCATCGTCGCCCCGAGCCTCACGGATATCGGCGGGCCGCGGATCCACACGCGCCCGGTGGCGGGACTCCCGCTGATTCACGTGGAGACCCCGCGCTATGACGGCGCGAAGCTCTATCTCAAGCGGGCGCTCGATGTCGTCGCGACCTCGCTCGGGCTCGCCGTCCTCGCGCCACTCATGCTGTTCGTGGCCGCCGCCATCCGGCTTGACTCCCCCGGACCCGTGCTCTTCAGGCAGCCCCGGGTGGGCCGCGACGGTCGGCAGTTCATGATGCTGAAGTTCCGCACCATGGTGCCCGACGCGGAGGCGGTGCTCGAACGGATGCGCCGCGAGGGCCGACTCACGGCCGACGACGGCAATGGCGTGCTCTTCAAGATGCGCGACGATCCCCGCATCACCCGCATCGGGGGCGTGCTGCGGCGTTTCAGCATCGATGAGCTGCCCCAGCTGTTCAACGTGCTCGTCGGCACCATGTCGCTCGTCGGCCCGCGACCGCCCCTCGCCCGCGAGGTCGCCGAGTATGACGGGCACGTGCACCGCCGCTTCCTCGTGAAGCCCGGCGTCACGGGGCTCTGGCAGGTGAGCGGACGCTCCAAGCTCTCCTGGGAGGAGAGCGTGCGCCTCGACCTCTACTACGTCGAGAACTGGACGCTCACGGGCGACCTCCTACTGCTGTGGCGCACGGCACGAGCCGTGCTCGCGCACGACGGCGCCTACTGAGAAACCGAGTCGACGGTCGGCCCGCGTCCGGCTCGCGTTGTCAGCGAGCTGCGGCGATCGCGTAGGCACTGCGCAGCCCTTCCTCGAGACGCTGGGTGCTGCAGCGACGGCGCACGGCGGCCGTACGCGCCTCCACGTGGCGCCGATACTCGAGGTCCCGCGCGAAGCGCCGCACGGCTCCCGCGAGCTCGGGGGCACTGCCGCCCGCGGTCGCGTAGCCGAGGGAGCGCATGCTCGGGATCGTGCGGCTGATCACGGGAACGCCGAGGGTCGCCGCCTCGATGGCTGACACGGGCCCGCCCTCCCATGACGCCGTGTGCAGGTAGAGGTTCGAGCGCGTGAGCAACTCCCGCACCTCCTCGGGCGGCCGCCATCCCGTGACGGCCGCGCCTGAGGCGCGCAGCATCTCGGGCACGCCCGCGGGCCCGTCGCCGATCCAGGTGAAGCGGATGCCGTCGTCCTGGCAGAGGTGCGCCACCTCCGCGAAGACCTCGGGGGCCTTCTGGGCACCCAGCCGGCCGACCATGGTCACGGTGAGCGCATCGTCGCTCTGAGACGGCGGCGCCTCGTCAGCGGGCGCGAGCGGCGAGGGGTTGGGAGCGACGACAACCGGGTTCCCCCTGCTGAGCGAGCGACTGAGCAGGGCTTCGTGGGGGCTCACGCTGAGGGTCGTCTGCGGCCGGCGGGCGAGCGCATACTCAAGCGCACCGAATCCCAAGCGCACGGCGGAAGGCACATCGGTGCGTTCGAAGGCGAAGCAGTGGGGCGAATAGACGATTCGGGTGCCGGGAGGGAGAAAGCCCCGAGCCACGCCCGCGAAGGAGGAGTGCAGGTGCACGACATCGGGCCGGATGCGTCGCACCGCCCTGTTGACGGCACGGTAGAAGCCCGGCAGGCCGCCCGAATAGGTCGTCGCCTGCACTCCCTCGGGCCACTCATGGGTCGATTGGCCCTCGCGCACCCGGGAGAACACTCGGTGCTCGAGGTCCGGCGTCACCCGCGCATAGTTGACGATCGCGCTCTGCAAGCCACCGCCGAGCGCTTCGGTCACATGGAGTACCCGCATGGTCGTCACGCCACCGCGACGGGTGCGGCCTGCCCCGCGGGGCGCACCACCCAGCGCTGGTTCTCGATGAGGTCGTCGAGCGTGAGTTCGTCGGCCTCGCGCACGAGCGCGAAACCGCGGGCGTCGACATAGTCGGCAAGGTCGTCCTGGTGCCCGTCGACGTGCTCGCCATGGGCGGCCCTGCGCGGCACGACGATGGGTCGCTTCCCCGCACGCAGCACGCTCAGGATCGACCCCGTGCCCGCGTGGGAGACCACGATGTCGGCCCGCTCGATCTCGCGCGCGAGCTCAGCCGCGGGCAGGCTCGGGACGGCGTCGATGTCGAGGCCCGAGACATCCGTCGGTCCCACCTGCCACAGCACCGACCAGGTCGGCGGGATGATGGCGTGCAGCCGCCGGATGAGACGCTCGAAACCGTAGTGGGCGTTGCCACCGACCGAGACCACGACCCGCGGCGTGTGCCCCTCGGGAGGCAGGGGCACCTCCTCGACGCTGAGGCCATCGAAGACCGAGAGCGCGAAACGCCAACGGTCATTCGTCGCGAAGGGGTATTGCACGTAACGCTGCACCCCGGGGATGCGGTCGATCACGCGGCCCGTCGCTGAAAGCTCCCGCACCCGCGTGCCGCTCTCGATGTAGGAGAAGGGGATGCGGTGGAGCTTCGCCGCGAGGAGGGCGGAGAGTGCCATCTGCGCCCCCGTGCTGTAGACATGCGTGATGCGTTCGCGGCGCATCCGTTTCGCGAGGGAGACGGCATCGCGCACGACGCCGAGGTAGGCCCGCGGTGGGCGGTTCGGGAGGCCGAACACGCGCTCGCCCCGCAGCAGCGAACGGCTCTGGGCCGTGACATCCGTCACCCACAGCACGTTCTCGGTGCCGGCGATGCGCGAGCGGAGGGAATGCAGCTGGGTGAGGTGCCCGCCGCTCGTCGCGACGAGCATGACTCGGTCGGACGGTGATGGAGCGTCGTGCATCGTGGACTCCTTGTGTCGTGGGGCGGAAAGCACACTGAGAAAGGCCTGGCGGGTGGCCTCGGCGATGTGCCGCCAGTCGAGCGCGGACAGGTCCGGATGCTCGGCGCGCGGTTCGCGACGAAGCCACTCGAGGGCAGCGCGAAGGGTCGTGGCATCGAAGTCGCCCGGGTAGGCGTGCACCCACTCGCGGCCCACCTCCCCCTCCAGCTCCCACATCGCGCCGAGCGCTGGAACGACGACGGGCCGTCCCGCCGTCAGTGCGAGGATCGCCGAGCCCGAGTTCTGGATGTGTCGATACGGGAGCACGAGGAGGTCGGCGGCACGCAGCCACAGGGCCAGCTGCTCGTCGTCCAGCGCCTCGAGTTCGAGCGTCGCGGCGCCCCCGGCCTGCGCATGCGCGGCGGCGAGCATCCGCAACTCCTCTTCGAGTGCCGGTTCCGAGGGCTTGCCCGCGACGACGACGCGGAGGCCCTCGGCTGCCGCGGCCCCCTCGGCCCGCAGCGCGGTCGCCGCACGCAACAGGGCGCCCGCGTTCTTGTAGGGGCGCACCTGGCCCGCGAAGAGCACGATCGTCTCCGTCTTCGCGAGGCCGAGTGCATCGCGGGCCTCCTCGCGCGAGATGTCGAGGGGATATTCATCGCCGTAGTGCCCGTGAGGGGTCACGGCAGCGGGCCGTCGCGCCAGGCCGGGCCACTCCTGCCATGCGGCCACGAGACCGTCGTGCGAGAGTGCCAGCACGCCGTCGACCGTGCGCTCGAGCATCCGCCGGTACAGGCGGCGCACGACCGCTATCGACCTCTCCTCGTGGGGGCGCGGATTGTGGACCGTCCAGACCACCCGCGTTCCCGCGACGCGGCGTGCTCGCGCGAGCGCCAGATGGAACGCCATGAGCCGTGACAGGTGGCGGAGCGCCCGATGACCCGAGAGGAAGGTGAGCTCCGGCCAGTGCAGGTGCACGATGTGGGGCGGCCTGCGCAGGAGCTGCCAGAGGGAGAACTCCTCAACCTCGACCCTCGGCCCACCGGGGAGCGACTCGAGGGCCGACGCAAGCAGGTGGTTGTAGGGGTTCGCCCTCCGCGTCGACCGGGCGGGGGCGGATGCGACGCGCATAGTCCCGCTCACGATCGGCCGTCCCCTCTCGCCCCGGCGCGCACGCCGAGGGCGAGGTCGAGGATCTGCTCGTGGCGCGACCGCCAGGAGTTCTCGCTCACGAAGCGAAGGCGGTCGTCCTCTCGCGCAAGGCCGAGGGCGAGCGCCTCATCGAGCCGCTCGGCGAAGCTCGCGACATCCTGCGTCAGCAGCACCCGATCGCTGATCCCCCGCACCGGTTCGAGGTCGATCGACAGCACCGGGGCGCCGCCCGCGAGGTACTCATAGATCTTGAGCGGGCTCATCGCCTCGGTGAGTCGCGTGCGGTTGTGCGCGACAAGGCACACGTCGCTGTTGCGGATCGCGGCGACGAGGGGCGCACGCCCCACGGGGGGCCGCACGTGGATGTTCGGCACCGACGCGATCGACGCGACGGCCGCCTCCTCGCCGACCACCCCGAGCAGCACGATCTGCAGTTCCGGGCGCGCGTCGGCCAGCGCGCGGAGTCCCACCGTGTCGAGTCGGCTGTCGAGCGTGCCCACATAGAGCGCCCGCGGCCGGGGAATCGTCGCGAGCCAGTCGGGCTCGGCCGGCGTCTCCCCCGCCCACTCCGCCGGTTCGACGCCGTTGGGCACCACCCGGGCGGGCCCGAGCGGCTCGATGCGGTCGATGATCTGCTGCGACACGGCGGCGACACTCGCGCCGCGCGTCGCGATCTGCCGGTAGGCCTCTCGGATGCCTGGCCACCATGGTTGCCTGGCCGGCAGCTCCGTCCAGTCGTCCCGTGCGTAGTAGGTGACGGATGCCGCCCAGTCGAGTGGCGAGAATCCCGCGACGAGCGGGCTCGCGGTGATGACGTGCGGTGTGCGCAGCCCGAGTCGCGCCGCAGCACGCCGGAGGGAGGCGTCGTAGTCCTGTCCCGCCGCGCGCAGGCCGCCGACGTCGACCGGGTCGCTCGACCTGAGCCGAAGTGGCGTGTGGAGGCCGACGCGCTCCCGCGCGGGGAATGGCGCGTCGCCGCGCCCGAGGAGCTCCTTGGCTCCCCGTTTGAGAAGGCTGCGGTGCGGGTTGGCGACGAGCAGCCCGCCCACGCGGGGGTGGTCGAGCAGGGTGGCCAAGAGCCGGTCGGGGGGCCGATTCATCCCCCGCGTGACGGCATCGTCGTAGGTCTCGAAGGTGAAGGTGAAGACGAAGTCGCTCATGCGGCGATCCCCTCCGCGGCGGGCGCCTCGGTCCTCGGCTCCCCGAAGAGCGCATGCTTCGCCCGTGGGTATCCCGGGGTCCACGAGTCGCGCAGCTGCCACGCGCGCGTCCACATCGCATCCGGTCGCCGAGTGACCCGCTCGAGCACCGCCCGCAGGCGCACGCCGGTGCGCAGCAGCCCGACCGCGATCGCTGACCTCGGCCAGCGCCACATCGTGCGGAACAGCGTCGCCTTGCCAGCGAGCACCATCGCCATCTTGCGGCCGCGGTCGCCCGTCGATGCGCCGACCGAGTGGATGATGCTCACCTCAGGCACGATGACGGGACGATGCCCGTGCTTCGCGGCGCGGAGCGAGAACTCCGCGTCCTCCCCGTAGAGGAAGAAGCGTTCGTCGAGTCCACCGAGCTGCTCGAAGTCGCGGCGACGCATGAGCAGGAGGCATCCGGTCACGATGGGCACCTCGCGAACCGTGTCGCGTTGCCACGATCCGAGCGACTCCGGGTCGAAGAGGCGCGATCGCGGAAAGACCGTCGACAGGCCCGTCGCGAAGCACAGCAGCGACCAGAGCGTCGGCGCACCCCAGCAGGAACTCGGGTCGAGCACTCCCGCGTCGCTGAGGGTCCGGCCGCCGTAGAGCCCGTGTTCCGGGTGCTCAAGCGCGAACTCGCGGAGCGTCGCGAGCGAGCGCTCCCCCACGAGCGTGTCGGGATTGAGCAGCACGAGGTGTTCCTCGGCGGCATGAGCTGCGCCGAGGTTGACGGCGCGCGCGAAGCCCAGGTTCTCCCCCGCACGCACGAGGGTCGCCTGGGGAAACCGGGCCGCCACCGCATCGGCGCTGCCGTCGCGGGACGCATTGTCGACCACGATCATCCGCACGGGCGTGTCATGGCGTGCTCGCACGATGGAGTCGAGGCACGCGAGCGTGCGTTCGCGGGTGTTGTAGCTCACGACGATGACAGCCAGGCCGCCGGCTGCAGCGTGCGCAATCACGAGCGTCCCGCCATCGGAGTGACGACGGCGACCGCATCGTCAGCACCGGATGCCGCGGGCTCGGCGCCCTCGCCGCCCCTGTGTCCGATCACCCTGGCAGGCACTCCCGCGGCGATGCTGCCGGGCGGCAGGTCCCGCGTCACGACCGCGCCGGCACCCACGATACATCCCGAGCCGATCGTGACGCCCGCCGTCACGACGACATTGGCGCCGAGCCACACGTCGTCGCCCAACAGGATGTCGCGCTCGACCTTCGCCTGGTCCATGATCGGCACCCCCGGCGCCGTTGAGTAGTTCGAGGCGGTGAGCATGACGCCCGGCGCGAGCAGGCACTTGGTGCCGAGGCGCACCTGCCCCGTCGAGTCTCCGGCCCAGATCAGGCTGCGTTCGCCGATGTGCGTGCCGTCACCAAGCCAGATCCGCTCCGCATTGCGGAATGACACGTTAGGCGCGAAGGTGACCCCTTCGCCCCTTCCCAGGCGGCCCAGCTGTCGCGCGTGGCTGTAGGAGTAGAAGTGCGCGATCCGCAGACCATGCAGGTAGGTGCGCACGCTCGTGATGGAGCGCACCGCGCTCATGATGGCGCTCATTCGCGGTCCTTTCAGGGTCGTGTCTGACCCCCACAGGGCACCACCCGAAGATGAGCCGAGACGGCTCTTCACATGAGGCTTTTCTCACGCCGATTTCGTTGATTTCGAGGCGAGCGGCTGCCTAGGGTGAACTCCACTCCTGCGGCAGGGTCGCCGTCATCCCATCCCCATCCATGCCGGGTCTCGGGCGTCACCGCCCAGTCGTCACGGCACCGAGGCGAACGATCATCGCGTCGCCGCAGACCATCACCAGGGAGAACAACCATGGACGTAGGCCTCTTCTTTGCGGCGCTGTTCCGGCACAAGATCCTCCTCGCGCTCGGCATCCTGGTCTCGCTCGGCGCCGCCCTGTTCTCGGGCTTCACCCTCGAGAAGGGCACCTTCGACCTTCGCGCAGATCAGGAGTATTCGGCCTCGACGACCGTCATGCTGCAGACGCCGCGCCAGTCGATCTTCTCGAGCGAGATCCCGCCCCGCCCGCTCATCGAGGGGCAGACGCCGGGCGACAGTCGCAGCCTCGCCGACACGGCCGTGATCTACGCCTACCTCATCAGCAGCGACGGCATCCGTGACCTCGTCGAGCAGCAGCTTGGGCCGCTCAGCAGCGACGAGACCATCAGCGGCGTGCAGCGCACGACACAGCCTGACGGCAGCGAGCGCTTCCCTGGTGACTACAAGCTCCCCATCGTCGATGTGCTCGGCACCTCCAGCTCGCCAGCCCGCGCCGAGGCCATCTCGACGGCGGGTGCAGAGCTCTTCAAGCAGTACGCGACAGCCCAGCAGGATGCCCAGGCGATTCCTCCGAGCGATCGCGTCATCTTCGAGACCCTCCGCACTGAGGAGGCCGAGGTGCTCGAGGGGAGCAGCCCCTACCTGCCCATGGTCGCGGTCGGCGTCGGTGTCTTCCTCGCCTTCGTCGTGTTCATCCTCATCGTCGACAACGCCGGACGGAACCGCCGGGAGGCCCGCGCTCGCAAGAAGCGGGAGGCCGAAGACCTGAGGGCGCTCGACGCCGAGCGGGATGCGAGGGCAGATCGGGCCGGAGCGGCGGCAACCCCGCAGCATCCGCTCATCGAGGACCGAGCCGATGACCGTGCACTCACGCACTGACTCGCCGCTCGACACGGCGGGGGCACGCCCGCGCCGCTCGGGCTTCGTGCTCGGATGGTCGGGGCTCCTGCTCCTCCTCGTGACGATCATCATGATCGTGCCCGCACGGCGGTACTCGCTGCCGATCCCCTCGTCCTTCGCCCTCGAGCCCTACCGCATCATGATCGCGCTCATCGTGGCGGCGATCGTCGTCGCGCTCCTGAGCGACAGGGGCTTCCGCTGGCAGCGACTCACGTTCGGCGGACTCATCGGCGTCTACCTGCTCACGCAGGTGGTGTCGATCGGCGTCAACGTGCCGGGCCTCGTCGAGGAGGGCCTGGCAGAGAACGCCGTGTCGAGCCTCGGAAGCGTCGTGCTCATCTCCGCGGTCTTCTTCGTCGTGCGGATGCTCGCGACCACCGAGTCGGCCGTCGACAGGGTCATCGCCTTCGCGACCGTGCTCGGCGCCATCACGGGCGTGCTCGTCGCGCTCGAACGCGTCACGCGCATCAACGTCTTCATCCTCTTCGCGAACGCCCTGCCCTTCCTCCAACGCACGACCCTCGAGGAGAACGAGTTCGTCAAGGAGGGCACGGTGCGCGCCTTCGGCCCGTCCCAGCATCCCATCGCCCTCGCGGTGTTCCTCTGCCTGCTCATCCCGCTCGCCATCTACCAGTCGCGCCATGCACGCTGGCCCGTGGCCCTCGGCAACCGGCAGCTCTTCTGGCTCGGCTGCACCTTCTGCCTCGGTGTCGGCATGATCGCGGCGGTATCCCGCACCGGGATGGTCATGCTCGCCGTCATGACCATCGTCTTCGTGCTCATGCGCCCGAGCGCCATCAGCCGCCTGCTCGTCTTCGGCATCCCCGCAGCCCTTCTCGCCTACCTGGCCTCCCCGCGCAACGTTGGCGACATGATCCGCAACCTCACGAGCCCCACGGCGCTCATCGAATCGCAACTGACGGCACCGGGGATGACGGGCTCCGGGCGGCTCGCCGATCTCGCGCCGAGCCTCGAGCAGGCGTCGATTAACCCGCTCTTCGGCACTGGGCTCGGCAGCCGCATCACGACCGGACGCCTCGCGAACGCATTCATCCTCGACAACCAGGTGCTCAGCACGCTCCTTGAGTCGGGCATCCTCGGGGTCATCGGCGTGCTCGCGCTGATCCTCCTGCCCGCGATGCACCTCATCGGGCTCGCGCGGCGCACCGGCGCGGCGGAACGCGGGCTGAGCGAGCGCCAGCGCGACCTTGCCCTCGCGGTCGGTATCGCCATCCTCGGCTATTTCGTCTCGCTCTTCTTCTTCGACGCCTTCATGTTCATCCAGACCTTCCTGATGTTCTTCGTGCTGCTCGGCCTCGGCTCGTGGGTGGCCTCACAGCGCCTGCCCCGCGAGCGACCCGCAGAACTCCCTCGAGAGGCTGTGGCGTCGTGAGCCTGAGCGTGATCGTGCCAGCGCACGACGAAGAGGCGGTCATCGGCACCTCGCTGCGCAGGATGCTCGAGGGGGCCCCAGGCGACCTCGAGGTCATCGTCGCGGCGAACGGATGCTCAGACAGCACCGCCGATCGGTGCCGGGCCGTCGCGCCCGAGGTGCGGGTGATCGAGCTCGCTTCGGCGTCGAAGGTCGCAGCGCTCAATGCGGCGGATGCCGCGGCCAGCCGCTTCCCGCGCGCCTACGTCGATGCCGACGTCGAGGTCAGCGGCGAAGCCCTCGCGGCCCTCGCCGAGTTGCTTGCACAGCCGGGCGGGCCGCTCGTTGCGAGCCCACGCATGGTGCTCGACCTCGAGGGCGCGAGCAGCCTCGTGAGGGCCTACTACCGCATCTGGGAACGCACCTCCTTCCGCACCGAGGGGCACGTCGGTTCGGGGCTCTACGCGCTGTCCCGGGAGGGGCGCGCCCGCTTCGGCGTCTTCCCCTCCGTCGTCGCCGACGACCGCTACGTGCAGCAGCTATTCCGCCTCAACGAGCGGGCGACCCTCCACGACCACTGCTTCGTCGTGCGACCGCCGCGCACCCTGCGGGCCCTCATCACGCGCGGCGGCCGCATCGCAGCCGGCAACAGGGAGCTCGCCCGACTCGGCCTCGCACGACGGCCCGAGGGTGCGGATGCCTCGCCCGAGCGATCCGGAGTGCGCAGCGTGCTCCCCCAGTTGCCGACGCGACCCCGGCTCTGGTGGCCCTTCCTCGTCTACTGCGCGACGCAGGCCGCGACCCGCTTCGCGGCCGAGCGCAAGCTGCGGGCGGGCACGACGCATCACTGGGACCGCGACGAGACGAGCCGCGTGTGACAGACACCCTCGCGCGCGACACCTCCCGCGGCACCATGGTCACGATCGCGGGCCAGTGGTCGCGCACGCTCATCCAGCTGCTCTCGACGGTCGTGCTCGCGCGGCTCCTCGCGCCAGGCGACTTCGGGCTCGTCACGATGGTGACGGCGATCGTTGGGGTCGCCGAACTCCTGCGCGAGTTCGGGCTCGGCAGCGCGATCGTGCAGGCCTCCCGCATCGATGAGCGGCAGTGGTCATCGCTCCACTGGCTCTCGGTGCTGCTGGGCGTCGTCTTCGCGGGGCTCGCCGCGGCATCCGCCCCGCTCGTCGCGGCCGTCTACCAGGACGAACGGCTCGTGCTCCTGACCCTCGCGCTCGCGCCGACCGTGCTCATCAACAGCCTCTCCACTCCCCTTCAGGCGCGCCTGCAGCGCGACCTCCGGTTCCAGTCACTCGCGACGATCGAGGTGCTCGCGATGGCTGCCGGTGTCGCGGCGTCCATCGTCGCCGCCTTCCTCGGTGCCGGCGTCTGGTCACTCATCGCGCTCAACGTCGTGACCTTCACCTGGCGGTTCGTGTCGCTCGCGATCATCGTGCGCCCCCACTTCGGCGCGCCGCGCATCGACCGCTCCGTGCATCCGCTCGTCTCGATCGGCGGAAGCGTCCTCGGCGTGCAGCTGCTCAACTACGCGGCCAGGAACCTCGACAACGTCATCATCGGGCGGGTGCTCGGCGCGAGCGCCCTCGGCATGTACTCGCGGGCCTACGCGCTGCTCATGCTGCCGATCAACCAGCTGAACGGACCACTCGCGCGGGTCGCCCTCCCGGTGTTGAGCAGGCTTCGCGACGAGCCGGAACGCTACCGCCGCTACATCCGCGCCTCGCTCCTCGTGCTCGCCTACGTCTCACTGCCGAGCTTCGCCATCGCGGCGGCACTCTCCGTGCCCCTCGTCGGCCTGCTCCTCGGCCCGCAGTGGGCGGAGGCCGCTCCCATCTTCAGCCTGCTGGCCATTGCGGGCGTCGCCCAGACCCTCGGGAATGTCTCGGGTTGGATCTATATCTCCCTCGGCCGGGCCCACGTGCAGCTCGTCTACTTTCTCGTGACGAAGCCGATCGTGATCGCCTCCTTCATCGTCGGCGTGCTCCTCGGCGGGCTTCACGGACTCGCGCTCCTCTACGGCCTCGTCTCGCTCGCGCTGCTTGTTCCCGGCTTCCTCGTCGCGATTCGCGGCACCGCAGTGACGGTGACGGATGTCGCGGCTCCCGTCATCCGCCCCCTCCTCGTGTCGCCGCTCTGCTTCGGCATGGCGCACCTTGGTGCCTCCCTCGTCGAGCTGCACGACCTCCTCGAGCTCGCGATCGGCGGGCTCTTCGGGGCGCTGCCGCTCGCTGCCGCCCTGCTGGTCCCGGCCTACAGGGCCGACCTCCGCCAACTGCTCGACTTCATCGCGCGGGCCCGCTCCCGCCGCGACCTCACGGAAAGGAGCACAGCATGACCACCACCACATCCCGGCGCCGCAGCAGCGCGGCTGCCACGCTTGCGGGAGTCGCGGCAGTCGCTGCCCTCCTGCTCAGCGGCTGCACGAGCGATGGCCCCGACGGCGGCACCCCCGCGACCGACCCTGGCGCGCTCGCGGTATCCCCGGATGGTTCGGGGACCCAATGCTCGGCCGCCGCGCCCTGCACGCTCGAGGACGCACTCGGCAAGGCGATCGCCGGCACCGTCATCCAGTTGGGCGATGGCGAGTACGGCGAGATCGAGATCGGCGAGGTCGGCACACTCGCCTCGGTCGCGGAGAACGTCGTCGTGGAGCCTGCGCCCGGATCGGCGCCCACGATCTCGGCGATCAAGACCGATGCGCCGAACATCACGTGGCGCGACCTGCCGGTCGCCGGCGTCGTCTACCTCGATGAGGGAGCGAATGGCACGACCCTCGACTCCGTGCACGTGACCGGCTCCGGCCTCTTCGTGCACGCGGATGACGTGGTCATCAGCTCCTCGACCTTCGAGGGCGGCAGCTCGATCGACGGCATCCAGTTCTCGGGCGCGACCAATGTGCTCGTCGAGAACAGCACCATCCGCGACTACGACCAGACGGCAGACAATGACGTGCACGCCGACTGCGTGCAGATCTTCGACAGCTCGGCGCTCGTGCTCCGCGGCAATTACATCGGCAACTGCCACAACGCCAGCATCATCTTCTCCCCCGGCAACGGCGACGGCATCTCGGATGTGATCATCGAGTCGAACCATGTGCAGGGCTGTGTCGAGAAGAACGAGCTGTGCGGCAACGGCACACTCCTCGACCTGCGGGAGACGACGGCATCCGACGTCATCGTGCGGAACAACACCATGATCGACGGCTCGGTGCTCGTCGAAGAATTGCCGGGCCTCGTGTTCGACCGCAACGTGATCGACTACGTCTCCAACTGCGACATGCCCATGAGCAACACGATCGTCGCCAGGTGGAACACGGGACTCTGCGAGGAGCCCGCCGCGATCGGCCGCGACGGCAACCGCGTAAAGGAGGTCGAGGTCGTCGACCGCGCGGCAGGCGACCTCAGGCTCGCCGAACCCGCCCAGGCCGAGGTGGAGGGTGCCGGCGATGTGACTCCCGCCGAGAAGTCCTTCGACGGCGACAGCCTCGCCGAGACCCAGGCGGGAGCGGGATGACCGGGCTGGCAGCGCGGCCGCTCCTCGGTGAGCGGCACGGACAGGTAGTGCTCGGCGACGCGAACGGCGTCGCGGTCGTCCACTGGGATCCCCTGCGACGCACGTCCAGGTGGGGCCGGCCCACGCGCCGGTCGAGGCCGCTGCGCAACTTCGGCGACCTGCTCGGCCCGCTCATCGTCTCGCGCCTCGCGCAGGGCCTGCCACGGGCATCCGGCGACCGTCGTCTCCTGGCGGTCGGTTCGATCCTGCACTTCGCGGGGCCAGGCGATGTCGTGTGGGGCACGGGACTCAACCCCAAGGGGCCAACGGATGCCACGACCATGGGCGCCCTCGACGTGCGCGCGGTTCGCGGCCCACGCACGGCCGAGTCGCTCAGGGCGCTCGGTGCCGAGGTGCCAGCGGTCTACGGCGACCCGGCGCTCCTGCTCCCACGCGTGTTTCCCGAGCTGGCACGCCGCCCGTCGTCCCCGCGGCACGAGCTGACGGTCGTGCCGAACCTGAACGACCTGGCGCCCCGCGCAACGTTCCCCGCGGGATGGCGCCGCGACATCGTCAATCCGCGGTCGCCCATGCGCGGCATCCTGCGGCGCATTCGCGACAGCCGTCTCGTGGTGGGCTCCTCACTCCACGCGATCATCGTCGCCGAGAGCCTGGGGGTGCCCGCGCGTGCCGTCGCGACACGGCACGAGGAGCCCTTCAAGTACGAGGACTACTACCTCGGCACGGGGCGGGACCCGCGGGGAATGCTCGCGGCATCCGTCGATGAGGCGATCGACATGGGAGGGGCCCCGGCCCTCAACTGGGACCCGGGGCCTCTCCTCGCATCATTTCCGAGCGATCTCTGGCGCTGATGGCCGAGACTGCGCTCGAGCTAGCGGTCGGCGCGCTTCAGTACGTGAGCGGGGATCGCAACCGCGAGGGAGACGGCGAGGATTCCGCCGAGGAACGACACGAGCTCGAGGCCCTCGATCTCCGGCGCGTACCCCATGAGGACCAGGCCACCGGCGAAGATGACGAAAGACAGCACGAAGGCGACGATGTTCATGCCTCGACTCTACCGCGCCGCGCGCCCCAGAGGCGTCACGGCTCCTTAGGAACGAAGATCCACAGGAGCACGTAGATGAGCACCTGGGGGCCGGGCAGGAGGATCGAGAGCACGAAGAGGAGTCGCACGATCGTAGCCGACCAACCGAAGCGGTTGGCGATCGCGGCGCAGACTCCCGCGATGACGCGGCCGTGGCGAGGGCGTTGAAGTTGTGGCATGCCTCCAGCCTGACGCGGCTTCGCCCAGTGTGCCATCGGGGTTTGCCCCCATCCGCCCCTGAACCCGAGGTCACTCCGCCGTCACGAAGTCGATGAGTTCCTCGACCCGGCCGAGCAGCACGGGCTCAAGATCTGCATAGTTGCGCACCGTGCCCAGGATGCGCTGCCAGGCGCGGGCGATATCGGCCTGCTCCTCGTGGGGCCAGCCGAGGGCCTCGCAGATGCCGTGCTTCCATTCGATGCCCCGGGGGATGACGGGCCACGTGTCGAGGCCGAGGCGGGCGGGCTTGACCGACTGCCAGATATCGATGAACGGATGCCCCACCACGAGCACGTTCTTGCCGTGCGGTCCGCGCTGCACCGCGTCGGCGATGCGCTGCTCCTTCGACCCCGGCACGAGGTGGTCGACCAGCACGCCCACGCGCCGCTCCGCCGTCGGACGGAAGTCGCGGATGATCGACTCCAGGTCATCGACACCCTCGAGGTACTCGACCACGACCCCCTCGACCCGCAGGTCGTGGCCCCACACCTTCTCGACGAGTTCCGCATCGTGGCGACCCTCGACGAAGATGCGGCTCGCACGCGCGACGCGGGCCGTGTGGTCCGTCACGGCCACCGAGCCTGAAGCGGAACGCAGCATCCCGCTCGGCGCCTTGCGGGCGGGTGCCGTGAGCACGACGGGCTTGCCCTCGAGCAGGAATCCCGGCCCGAGCGGAAACAGCCGCACGGCCCCCTTGAAGTCCTCAAGTTGCACGTGTCGGCCATCGATCCCGACGACAGCGCCGCAGTATCCGGTGTCTGCCCACTCGATCACGAGGTCGTCGACCGCCTCGACCTGCGGCGGCGGTGTGGGCCGCTTGCGTCGCGAGAAATCGGCGAGCACATCGGAGCTGTAGCGGTCGGGGCCGAAGAGGTCGTCACTCACCCAGAGAGGCTATCCCCTTGCTCCGCGATCGCTGTGAATAGGCACAGCTGTGAGCAAGGTGTGACTAACGTCCGAAGCCGGGAGCCACTCCCCATCCCAAGGCTCACCACTATCGAAGGAGCAGGATATGGCACAGGTAATCGAGACCATCGACGTGGACGTGCCCGTCAACACCGCGTACAACCAGTGGACGCAGTTCGAGTCGTTCCCCCACTTCATGAGCATGGTGAAGAAGATCACCCAGACGACCGACGAGGTCACCCACTGGGAGGTCGTGATCGGCGGCCAGGAACGCGAGTTCGACGCGAAGATCACCGAGCAGATTCCCGACGAGCGCATCGCCTGGAACAGCATCGGCGGCGACGACAACCACGCCGGCGTCGTCACCTTCCACAAGCTCACCGACACCTCGACACGCGTCACGGTGCAGCTCGACTGGGAGCCCCAGGGCCTCGTCGAGAAGGCCGGTGAGGTGCTCGGGTTCGACGACCGCTCGATCAAGGCCGACATGAAGAACTTCAAGGAGTTCATCGAGGGCCGCGGCCACGAGACCGGCGCCTGGCGCGGCGAGGTCGACAACTGACGACAGCGCTCAGAACAGGGTTGGCTGGGCCATCGCCCGAGCGGCGAGACCCGGCGGCAACTCCTCTGAGATGAGCGACGGCGGGCTCACCGCCGTCGCGCCGACACGGGCGAGTTCCTTCGGGAGCTCGCCCGTTCGTCGTGTCGGCACGCTCTCGCCCTCGAGCGCGCTCGACATCACGCCGCCCGTGGCGGGATCCTCGAGCCCCCGCTGCAGGCCGTGCGCCCTGATGAGCGGATGAATCTTGGCCGCGAGCCACTTGCGGTATTCCTTCGGCGCGTAGGTGCCCCGCGAGTACATCGAGCGGTATCGCCCCAGCAGCTCGGGATGCTCCCGCTCCAGCCACGCGAAGTACCACTCCTTGACACCCGGCTTGAGATGCAGTGCGGAGTAAGTGACCGAGGTGGCCCCCGCCTCACGGATGCGACGGAGCGTCTCGTCGAGGTGCGCGCGCGTGTCGGTGAGGAACGGCAGGATCGGCATCATGAAGACCGTGCAGCCGAACCCGGCCTCCCGCGCCGCCGTCACGGTCGCGAGCCGCGCGGCGGCCGTGGGGGTGCCCGGCTCGACCGACTGCTGCAGTTCGTCGTCGTAGATCGCGATCGACATCGCGAGGTCGACCGGCACATGCTGGCGCGCCTCCGCGAGGAGTGGGAGGTCGCGGCGCAGCAGCGTGCCCTTCGTGAGCACCGAGATGGGGGTGCCGGATGCGGCGAGCGCCGAGATGATTCCCGGCATGAGCCGGTACCGGCCCTCAGCCCGCTGGTAGGGGTCGGTGTTCGTGCCGAGGGCGACCGGATGCCTTCCCCACGACGGCTTCGAGAGTTCCTTCGTGAGCACCTCGCCCACGTTGACCTTCACGATGATCTGCGTATCGAAGTCCCGGCCCGCGTCGAGGTCGAGGTAGTTGTGGGTGGGCCGGGCGAAGCAGTAGGTGCACTGGTGCAGGCATCCGCGCATGGGGTTGATCGTCCACCCGAAGGGCATCTTGCTCTGCCCGGGAACCCGGTTGAGGGCGGACTTGGCGAGCACCTCGTAGAAGGTGATGCCGTCGAACTCGGGGGTGCGGGTCGTGCGCACCAGGTTGTTCAGGCGGGCAAGGCCCGGCAGGGCATCCGCCTGTTCCTCATTGATCTCCTGGCCGCTCCAGCGCATGCGCCCATTAGAACATATGTTCGAATAGGGCGCCACCACCCAGCGGGCGTGTAGGCGGAGAGGTGAGGATGGACGCATGAGCGACGCAACCGTGATCCCCAACGAGCAGGCCCACCACTACGACCTCACCCTCGACGGCAGGGTCATCGGCCACATCAACTACCGCGACGACGGCGACCGCCGCGTGATCATCCACACCAAGGTCGACGAAGACCAGACGGGCCAGGGCTATGGCACGAAGTTGATCGTGGCTGCGCTCGACGACATCCGGGCACAGGGCAAGCGGGCCGTGACGCTGTGCCCCATGGCGACCGCGTATGTGACGAAGCACGACGACTACCGCGACATCGTCGACCCTCCCCACGTCTTGGACAGTTGAGTCCCGACGGCTGAGCCGCAGGCCTCAGCTGAAGCGCAGGAAGCCCGTGAAGGCGAGCTCGTGCACGCCCGGGAGCACCTCCGCGACCAGCGCGCCTGCGTCGACCTCGAGCAGTTGCGCGATCGCATCCGTGATGGCCCGGATGCTCAACTCACCGTCGCACGCCCCCACCACGGCCGCGAGGGCGGTGTCGACCTGGCGCGTCCTGCCGAAGCCTCCGCCCTGCCGCAGGGTCATGACGGTTGGATGCTCGTCGCCCGGCCAGTAGTGCCGCTCCTCGGTGACATCGCCCGCGAGCGTGAGTCGGGCATCCGCGAGCCGCTCGTCGCCCAGCGCGGTGAGGATGTCATGCGTGCGGAGTGAGGTGGCGATCGCCTCGCCGAGCGCGGTCGAGCCGAGCGGGCCGTGCAGCCGCTCGAGCCTACGGAGGGTCGGCGCACCCTCGCGCGGCCGGCGCAGGGTGAGATAGCCGAAACCGACGCGGTCGACGCCGCGCTCCGCGAAGTCGTCGAGCCATGCCGAGTACAGGCGGTCGAAGTCGTCCGTGCCAGGTCGCGTGCCACCGTCGCGGATCCACGTCTCCGCGTACTCCTCCACCGACTGCACCTCACGCTCCACCACCCAGGCGTCGAGCCCCGATTCATCGACCCAACGGCCGACGCGGTCGAGCCCGTCTTCACCGGCCCGGTATTCCCAGTTGCCGAGCAATTGGGCGATCCCGCCCGGTTCCAGATGCTCGCCGACACCGCGCACGACGCCCGCGACGAGGTCGTCGCCGACCATCCCGCCGTCGCGGTACTCGTAGCTCGGCACTCCCTCCATGCGGGGTGTGATCACGAAGGGCGGGTTGGAGACGACGAGGTCGAAGCGTTCGCCGGCAACGGGCTCGAAGAGGCTCCCCTCGCGCAGTTCAACCGTCTCGATTCCCGCAAGGCGGCTGTTGAGGCGTGCGAGCTGGAGCGCACGACCCGAGATATCGGTGGCGACGACGCGGTCGGCGTGCCGGGCCGCATGGAGCGCCTGGATGCCGCACCCCGTGCCGAGGTCGAGCACGGAGCCGACCCGGTCGCGCACCGTGAGGCCGCTGAGCGTGCGCGACGCTCCACCGACCCCGAGCACGTGTCCCTCCGGGATCGCGCGGCCGAGCGCGAGCTCGCCGAGGTCGCTCGCGAGCACGAAGCTGCCGGCACCGTGTGCGTCGATGAAGTCATAGGGGCGCACGTCGAGGCGCGGCGTCACATCGTCGCCGAGGCGGGCGATGAGCCCGAGGCGTTCCGCGCCCGCCGCGCCGAGCGTGGGCAGGGCCGCGTCGAGCCGCGCGACGCTCGTCGGGAGGCCGAGCACGAAGAGCCTTGCCAGGGTGCCCGCGCTCGATTCGTCACTGTCGAGCACGCGAAGGGCGGGCACGCGCTGCCCACGGAACAACGCGGCATCCGCTTCGGGCCCCCACAGCGCCGTGAGGGTGTCGACCGTGAACCGCGCGGATGCAAGGTCGGAACGCAGCGCCTCGATGAGCCGGGCGTCACCGTCGTCAGTTGCCACGGGGTCCCGCGGCGTGCTTCTCGAGCAGCTCGACCATGTCACTGATGCCGAACTGGCGCGCGATCTGCAGGGCCGTGTGGTTGCCGACGTCGGGGTCTGCCCCGCCGTCGAGCAGCGCCTGCGCGATCTGGGCGTTGTTGCGGAACACGGCGCACGCCATGGCCGTCTGCCCCATGTCGTTGACCCGGTCGGTCTCGGCGCCGCGCTCCAGCAGGGCCGCGACGGTCTCCGGATGCTGGTGGTAGGCCGCGAGGATCAGCAGCGAGTCGCCCTTGGCGTTCGTCAGGTTGACGGGCACTCCCCCGTCGATGAGCGCCGCAAGCTCCTGCGTGCTGCCGGAGCGAGCCATCCCGAAGATCGACTCGATGAGCTCGAGTTCCTCGGCGGTGAAGCTGGGCGTGCCCGCACTATCGTCCACGTGTCTCCTTCTGGTCGTCGTTTCCACGGTACTCGCGCTCGGTCATGTCGGCTGCACGCAATAGCCTGTCGTCGTGGTCGCACACAACGACAAGCCCGTGCTCTATCCGCACACCGCCGAGGAATGGGAGGCGTGGCTCGACGAGCATGAATCCTCCCACCCGGGGGTGCGCCTGCAGTTGCGCAAGAAGGCTTCCACCAAGCCGGGCATTCGCTACCCGGAGGCGCTCGATGTCGCCCTCTGCTTCGGCTGGATCGACGGTCAGATCAACTCCCTCGACAGCGACTTCGTGTTGCAGTCCTTCACGCCCCGCAGGCCCAAGAGCGTGTGGTCGCAGCGCAACCGCGACTACATCGATCGACTCACGGCGCAGGGACGGATGCGCCCGGCCGGCATCGCCGCCGTCGAGGCCGCGAAGGCGGACGGCCGCTGGGATGCCGCCTATCGCGTCGCGACGGCGGAGGCACCCGCAGACCTCCGGGCCGCGCTCGACGCCTCGCCCGTGGCATCCGCTGCCTTCGACGCGCTGAGCTCGCAGAACCGCTTCGCGATCATCTTCCGCACGAACGACGCGAAGCGCCCCGAGACGCGCGTGCGCCGGATCGCACGCTTCGTGGAGATGCTCGAGCGCGGCGAGACCCTCTACTGAGCAGGCCGTCACCCGGAAGCCAGCACTCGCCGAAGGATGACCCGCTCGCCGAGCGTCCAGCTCGTGCTGACCGCGAGGTAGAGCGCTGCGGCAAGCGGCACGACCGCCGCGACGACCACGGTCGCGAAGGCCAGCCAGCTGAGCGGCCCGTCGGGTGCGAGGGCGCCCGGGATGTCGCCGACCACAGGCGCGGAGGCCGCGAAGCGGATGGCGACGAGGCGCGAGAGGAAGGCGACGACAGCGATGACGCCCATCACGAGCGCGTGGGCCAGGAAGCCCGCGCCGCTGGAGACCGCCGCGACGAGGGAATCGCCAAGGGCGGTGCCAAGGAAGGAATCATCGAGCAGCACATTGGCGTGACCGTTGATGACGGCGAAGGCGAAGAGCGCGTAGACGGTCGAGAGCACTGGCGCCTGCAGCAGCAGGGGAAGGCATCCGGCGAGGGGCGAGGCCTTCTCCTCCGCATAGAGCGCCATCGTCTTGCGCTGCAACAGCTCGGGGTTCTTGGAGAAGCGTCGTCGCAGCTCCGCGAGCTTCGGCGCGAGACGACGCCGGGTGTACTCGGCGCGCACCTGGGACACGCCGACGGGGATGAGGAGGGCGCGCACGATGACGGTGATGAGCACGACCGCCAAGGCTGCCGACATTGCCCCGGCGATGGGGTTCAGCAGCTCGGCGAAGGCGAGCACGACCGAGTAGGCGGCGTCGAGCACGGTGGAGAAGGGGGCGAGAGAGGTGAAGTCCATGAGGGTTTCCGTTCAGCATCGAAGAAGGGACGCCGGATGGGGCGTCAAGTGGCACGCAGGCGTGCAGGCCGCGCGCGAGGGTCGCGTCGCGGCACGCGCAACGGCAGGGACGAATGTCCCGCGGGGCTACGCGGAGAGAAGCACTCCGGGGGCGCGGCTGCGCGGACGACCATCGGTCGTCGGATGCTGCGGCTCAGGTGAACGGTCGAGCGCCTGACGGTGGGCCCGCGCGCGGCGGCCGATGCCGGACACCGTGGCCTGCGCGCTCGGGCGTGAGGCCAAGCGAAGCGCGACGTAGCCGAGCACGAGCGTCGTCGTGATCGCCAGGACGACCGTCATGGGCTCGCTCGGCACGGCGGCGAAGGCGAGGAAGACGAAGGTCATGGTCGCGACGAGTCGCTGCATGACGGCCGATTCCACTGTTGCCTCCGCGTGATCTGGTGACTCGAGGCTAGCGCACGCAGCCGCGCCCGCGGCAGGGGTCAACGGGGTGCCGCAAGCGGTATGTCTCCTGCAGATCGCGACTGCCTAGACTGCTACGCATGCGAGCAACGATGATCCATGGCGAGCGCGATGTGCGCCTCGAAGAGGTTCCAGACCCCACCATCCTGACCCCGCGTGACGCGATCGTGCGCGTCGTCGCCGCCTGCGTGTGCGGCTCCGACCTGTGGTCGTACCGCGGCGTGGAGAAGGTGCGGGAGCCACGGCACATCGGCCACGAGTTCATCGGTGTCGTGGAGGACACGGGAGCCGAGGTCTCGCACATCGCCGTCGGAGACTTCGTGATCGCGCCGTTCTACCACTGCGACAACACCTGCGTGAACTGCCGCAATGGCGTCACGACCTCATGCCAGCACGGCGGCTGGTGGGGTGCCCCCGATCGCGAGGGTCATCTCGCCAGCGGAGCCCAGGGCGAGCGCGTCAGGGTGCCGAACGCCGACGGCACGCTCGTCGTCACCCCGCGGCATCCCGATGAGGACCTGATCCCGAGCGTGTTGACCCTCGCCGACGTCATGGGCACCGGCCACCACGCGGCAGTCTCGGCCGGCGTCAGCCCCGGTAAGACGGTCGTGGTCGTCGGCGACGGGGCCGTCGGGCTCTGCGCCGTGCTCGCCGCGAAGCGACTCGGCGCGAGCCGAATTGTCGCGATGTCGCGCCACGAAGACCGCCAAGAGATCGCCCGCGAGTTCGGCGCGACCGACATCGTGGCGGAGCGTGGCGACGAGGGGGTCGCTCGCATCCGCGAGCTCTTCGATGGAGTCGGCGCCGACTGCGTGCTCGAGTGTGTCGGCACGAAGGAGTCGATGGACCAGGCGATCCGCTCCGCGCGGCCCGGCGGCATGGTGGGCTACGTCGGCGTGCCCGCTGGTGGCCCCGAGTTGCCCGTGCGGCGTCTCTTTCAGAGCAACGTCGGCGTGCGCGGCGGAGTCGCCCCCGTGCGCGGGTACATCGAGGAGCTCATGCAGGAGGTGTTCGCGGGCACCATCAACCCGGGCCGCGTCTTCGACCTGCAGCTTCCCCTCGAGGAGGTGGCAGAGGCCTACGCGGCGATGGACGAACGCCGGGCCACGAAGGTGCTGCTCCGCCCCTGACCCCGAGCGCGCGTCAGCCGCGAAGCACCGTGATGGAGCCGTTCGAGGTGCGCAGATCGAAGCGGATGTCGGCATCCGGGTCGCTGCCCAGCTCGTTCGAGGTGCCGCCATTGCTGGTCTCGATGTCGATGCGGTAGTCGCCCCTGGGTGCGGTGAGGGTGATCGACCCGTTCGAGGTGTGCGCCGTGACATCCGCCGTTCCGTCGGTCTCGAGCTCGATGGAGCCGTTGGACGACTCGGCCTCGACCGTACCGTCGGTGAGCGCGCGCCCTTCGATGCGCCCGTTGCTCGTCTTGGCGTGGACCTCGCCCACGATGTCGTCGAGCGTGATGCGGCCATTGGATGTCTTCACGTCGATATCGCCGAGGTTGCTCACGTCGATCGCGCCGTTGCTGGTGGCACCGCTGACGGGGATGCGCGAGGGCACCTCGACCGTGTAGCTGACCGAGCACTGCGGGCCGCAGTCCTCGAGGACGAGCACGCCTTCCCTGACCCGGTGCGAGTCTTCGTCGGGCAGGTCGAAGCGATACCGCAGTTCGCGGTACACCGTCACCTCGTCGAGGTCATCGACTCCGAGGATCGTCACGCTGCCGGAGTCGCCATCGAACTCGACCGCGGTGATCTTCTCGTCGATCGCGATGGTCTCGTCGAAGGTCTTCTGCGGGAGGAGTACGCATCCGCTGAGGGTGACGAGGGAGGCCGCGACGAGGGAAGCGGCGGCGACGATTCGGGCGGGGCGGTGCATGGTGACTCCTTCGGGTACTGGTGCCGGTGGGCGCGACTCGAGCGTAGGGCGCAGCACGGCAACGCCGATATCGGGGTCTCCCCCGATTCTGGCCTCAGGGTCGCGCTACTCGTCGTCGCTCGAGTGCAGCGTCCTGCGTACACTCAACAGTTCGAACTCCGGATGCTCGGCCACGACGTCTTCCGCACGGTCGAGCACCTCGCGCGCGTGTGCGGCGGTCGACGACACCGCGGCGGCACCCACGAGGGCCCGGCGATGCAGGTCGAGGTGCCCCACCTCGGCAACGCTGATGTCGAAGCGGCGCAGTTCCGCCACGAGGGGGCGCACGATCGACCGCTTCTGTTTGAGGGACCGCACGTCTCCCAGCAGGATGTCGAACTCGGCCGCCGCGATCCACATGCCGACCACGCTACGCGCCGACGTAAGGTTCTTGCTATGCACGCCTACCTCGCCTCCCAGGTGCGCGATGCCGAGGCTCCCTTCCTCGCCGCCGGAGTCCCGCTCATGGCGCGGGCCGCCGCCGCGCTCGCCGAGGAAGTGGCGAGGCTGTTGCCGCAGCAGGGAAGCGTCCTGTTGCTCGTCGGCGCCGGCAACAACGGCGGCGACGCGCTCCTGGCGGGCGCCGAACTGGCCCGCACGGGCCACCGAGTGCACATCCTGCCCACCTCGACGCGGCTCCACGAGGAGGGCCTGAGCGCGGCCGTCGGTGCAGGGGCGACGGTCGAAGACGCGGATGCTTCGGCTCGCCTCGCCCGCTCCTGCGACGTGCTCGTCGACGGGATCGTGGGCACCGGTTCCGCGGGAGACCCCGCCCTGCGCGGCGCCGCCCGCGCCATCGTGGAGTCGGTGTTGCCGGTCATACGCGAGCCGAAGCATCCGCTCGTCGTCGCCGTCGACCTGCCGAGCGGTGTCGACCCTGATGACGGCACTGTGCCAGCACCCGCCGTGTTGCCAGCCGACCTCACGGTCACCTTCGGCGCCATGAAGGCGGGGCTGCTCCGGCCCCCGGCCCGGAAGTACGCCGGCCGCATCGTCGTGGTCGACATCGGCATCGGCGCGGAGCTCGCGAAGATGGAGCCCGCGGCGCACTACAAGCTCGCGGAGGCGGAGACGGCATGACAAGACTTCTCCTGATCGCCGATACGCACGTGCCGAAACGCGCTTTGCGCATCCCCGAGCAGGTATGGCGCGCGGTGGATGGCGCTGACGTCGTGATCCACGCGGGCGACTGGGTCGAGGCATCCGTGCTCGACGAGCTGGAGGCGCGCGCGACACGCCTGGTCGGGGTGTGGGGCAACAATGATGGCGAGGAACTCAGGCGTCGGCTGCCGGAGGTTGCGCACGAGACGATCGCGGGCATCCGTTTCTCGGTCGTGCACGAGACGGGCGCCGCGCAGGGTCGCGAGAAACGCTGCGACGCGGCGTTCCCCGACACCGATGTGCTCGTCTTCGGGCACAGCCACATCCCGTGGGACACGACGACGCCGCGGGGGCTGCGCCTGCTCAACCCCGGGTCGCCGACCGATCGACGCAGGCAGCCGCAGTGCACCATGATGACGGCGGTCGCTTCCGACGGTGAGTTGCACGACGTCGAGTTGGTCACCGTCGACCGCGGCTGACCCTACTTTTTGAGCGCGCGGATGACTCGGCTCAGCGCCTTTCCTGCAACCCAGGTGAGCGGGATCGAGACCGCGAGGAGCGGTATGAGCGCTGGCGCGAATCGGGGGCCGTTGGGCCCCGGCACGAACATGCCGAGGGGAATGCTCGCACCCCCGCCACCGCCGCCCTCGCCCTGCTCGGCGGTGTCATCGCCCCCAGACCCACCACCGAACCCGAAGGTGACGAGGGAGACGGGCACCGCGTCGACTCCGCCGATCTGCACCTTCTCTCCGTAGTTGACCTTGGCGCCCAGCGACGAGGTGACGCGCTCCGAAAGTTTCTCCACGATGTTCGTCATGGCGACGACGATAGCCCTCGCGTGCCCGCAGGCCCAGCGCCCGCGTGGTTCCGTCTCCCAGCCGGAGGCAGCAGACTGTGCCTATGCCTGAAACGACAGAGGGACGCGTCGCCGTCTACATCGACTTCGACAACATCGTCATCAGCCGTTATGACCAGATCCACGGTCGCGGGCACTTCATCAAGGAGCAGATCCGCAGCATCACGGCCGACAGCGTACGCGACGATCGAGATCTCGCAGCACGACTCGAGCGCGCGACCGTCGACATCGGCGCGGTGCTCGACTACGCGTCATCCTTCGGCTCGATCGTCATCAGCCGCGCCTACGCAGACTGGTCGATCGAGGTCAACGCCAGCTACAAGGGCCAGCTCATGGAGCGTGCGGTCGATCTTGTGCAGCTGTTTCCCGCCGTCAAGTCGATGAAGAACGGTGCTGACATCCGCCTCGCGGTCGATGTCGTCGAAGATCTCTTCCGCCTTCCAGATCTCACCCATGTCGTGATTGTGGCGGGCGACAGCGACTACATCCCTCTCGCCCAGCGCGCGGCGCGACTGGGGCGCTACGTCGTCGGCATCGGAGTCGCCGGTTCAACGAGCAAGTTCCTCGCCGCCGCCTGCGACGAGTTCGCCGACTACGACGCACTCCCCGGTATCAGCGACGATGAGCCAGTCGAGGTGGAGGTGCCGGAGCCGGACCCGAAGACGACGGATGCCACCGCCCCTGCCGATGCGTCCGGCAACGGTCGCGCTCGCCGACGCGCCAACCCCAAGGCCTCCTCGGACAGCACGACCCCGTCTGCGCCCAGCAAGCGTGCCAAGCAGGCAGCACAGCAGGCAGCATCCGCCCTCCTGACTCGCGCGCTCAGGCTCGGCCACGCGAAGGACGATGCTGATTGGCTCGTGAGCTCCTCGGTGAAGAACCAGATGTTGCGGATGGACCCGTCGTTCCAGGAGTCTGCGCTGGGCTACAAGAGCTTCACCGAGTTCCTGACCTCGCGCGGGAACATCGTGCAGGTGAAGCAGGACGGCCAAATGCGCCTGCTTCGCCTTCGCGGCAAGGATGACGAGGACGCGAACGACTAAATAAGCTCAAACCTTATATTCGCCGAGAATTAGCTCTATGCTTATGCCATGGAGCTTCCGGAACGAGCCATAGCGATCATCGCTGACGTCTCGCGGTCGCGCAGCCACCCCGACCGACGGGCGCTGCAAGACGCTGTAGAGACCGCCTTCGCCCGAGCGTCCGCGGAACTGGAGCCGATCGAGCCCCTCCATGCGACCGTCGGCGACGAGTTCCAGGCGATCCACCGCGACCTGGCGGGCGCCATACGCCTCACGCTCCTGGCTCGCCTGGCACTCCCGGAGGGAGTCGACTGCCGCTTCGGGCTCGGCCATGGCGAGCTCCGCTCGATCGGCAAGGGTGCCGTCGGCAGGCTTCAGGACGGCTCCGCGTGGTGGTCAGCGCGCGAGGCCGTCTCCGAGGCCCGCGAACGCGAGTACTCTCGACAGCCCTTCCTGCGCACCTGGTATCGAAGCGCGACGGATGCCCCGCTCGATGCGACCGCGCCGGCGTCAGATGCCATCGTCAACGCCTACCTCGTGACCCGGGACCACCTCGTCACGTCGATGTCTGCGAGGGAACGCCGCCTGCTGCTGGGGCAGCTTTTGGGCCGGACCCAGACGCAACTCGCCGACGACGAGGGCATCACTCAGTCGGCCGTATCGCAGAATCTCCGCCGCAGTGGCGCAGCTGCAGTGCTCGCCGGTGAGACGCTTGTCGCAGGAGGTCGTCCGTGATGCTCATTGCCCTGCTGTTCATCTCTGTCGGCGTGGCCGACATCGCGCGCGAGCGCTTCCGCAAGCCGACCGGGCCGCTCCTGGGCGCTGCCGCGGGCGCAATCGCCGCCGTGCTCGTGGCCCTGGGCCTCGGCATCCCACTTGTATGGAGCCTCGCAGTCATCGGCGTCATGCTGGCCTGGGTCGCCTCCACCGCGCTGCCATCGAGCGGCCAGAGCAGCTACCTCAAGCTCGCGATACTTGGCGCCGCGACAGTCGCAGCGTGGGCCTTTCCCGTCGTGCAAGCGGATCACAACGGAGCGATCGCGACCTGGTACCGGAACCTCCCCTACGAGGTCGCTGGGGAGATCGGCTTCGAGACCTTCGTTCTCGCGGCCGCCAGCGTGCTGCTGTTGCTCGAGACATCGAACATCATTGTGCGGCTCATCCTGGCAGCGGTGCCACGCGCAACGTCCACCTCGCCGCTTCCGGCCCCACCAACTCGCCGCTCCTGGTTCTCCCGGTCGCAGCCCGCCGTGAGCCCTGCCCCGGCGGCCGAACTCCCACTCAAGGGCGGGCGCATCCTCGGCCCCTTCGAGCGGGTGTTTCTCTTCGCCCTCATCCTGGCGGGCCAGTTCACGGCGCTCGCAGCACTCGTTGCGGCAAAGGGCATCATCCGATTCCCGGAGATCTCGAAAGACACCGCCCACGGTGCAAAGGCCGAGTATTTCCTCGTCGGAAGTTTCGCCAGCTGGGGTGTCGTACTCGCCGTCGCGGTACTGCTGCAACTCACGTGAAGTCGCCTACAACATCACGGTAGAGCTTCTATCTCCGAGTTATCAGCGCTGGGCTAATCCCTTGAATGCGAAGCAGCCGCAGCGCATACTGGCGGCATGCTGACGATCGGGTCCGTCGTGTTGGGAGTCCGCGACATCCCCACTGCCGTCGAGTTCTGGTGCACCGCGCTCGACTATCAGACGCGCGAGCAGCCCGAGGTGGACTGGGCCACGCTCATCCCCCGCAATGGCGTCGGCGTGCCCATCTCGCTCATGCAGGTGACATCGGATGCCCGGACGCACCGTCGGCACCACCTCGACCTCTACGCGGCCGACCAGCAGGCAGAGGTCGCGCGGCTCCTCGCCCTGGGCGCGCACGAGGTGCACGACTGGGAGTACGAGGATGACGCGGACTACGTCGTGCTCGAGGACCCAGACGGCAACCGCTTCTGCGTCGTGGACAAGGGCTAACTCACGCTTCTGCCGCGAGCAGCTCCCGCACGCGGGGCACGACCTCGCGACCGTAGAGCCCGATTGACGACATCAACTGCGCGTGGGGCATCGTGCCATTGGCGTACTTCAGATCGAAACGGGAGAGGCCGAGCCCCCGCACCGTCCGCACGATCTTGTGCGCGACGGTCTCTGGAGAGCCGACGAAGAGAGCGCCCTGGGCGATCTCCTGCTCGTACTCCGCGCGCGTCATGGGCGGCCACCCGCGCTCCCGGCCGATGTTGTCGCGATTCGCCTTGAAGTGCGGGAACAGCTCCTCGGCGGCCTGCTCGTCGCTCGCGGCGACATGCCCGGGCGAGTGAGCGCCAATCGGCAACTCTTCCCGTTCGAACTGGGCGAGCGCGCGCTTGTAGAGATCGGCGTATGGGGCGAAGCGGAGGGGATCGCCGCCGATGATTGCGAGCATGAGCGGCAGGCCATAGTGGGCGGCGCGCACCACCGATTCGGGGCTGCCGCCGACACCGACCCAGGTCTTGAGCGTGCCGCTCTCGAGCTTCGGATAGACGTGTTGCTCGGCAAGCGACGAACGCATGGTGCCCGACCAGGTCACCGCGTCGTTCTTGATGAGCTCGCTGAAGAGTTCGATCTTCTCCTCGAAGAGCTGCTGGTAGTCCCCCATGTCGAACCCGAAGAGCGGGAACGACTCTGTGAAGGATCCCCGACCGATGATGACTTCGGCGCGCCCATTCGACAGTGCGTCGACCGTGCTGAAGCGTTCGAACACGCGAACGGGATCGTCTGAACTGAGCACCGTCACGGCGGAGCCGAGCTTGATGCGTGAGGTGCGCGTCGCGATGCCCGCGAGCACGACTTCGGGAGCAGACACGGCAAAGTCGCTGCGGTGGTGCTCGCCGATGCCGATGAAGTCGACACCGAGCTCGTCTGCCAGCACTGCCTGCTCGACGATATTGCGAATGCTTTCGGCATGCGACAGCGCTCCACCGTCTGCATCAGCCATGACATCTCCGAAGGTGTCGAGTCCTAGTTCAATCTGCGCGCTCACGAGACCCTGCAATCTTTTTCATCGAGTTTCATACGTTGACATATACACTGAACTCGCACACCACCCGGCGTATTCCCTTTCAGCTCCGACGACAATGGATTCATGAGCACATCACCAGACCGCCGCTCCAACTTCCGCACCCTCGCTGCGTGGGCCGTCGCATCCGTTTCAATCGTGCTCGCCATGCTCTTCGCTGGTCTGCTTCTCCGTGACCCTGGCCTCGTCTCGGCCTGGGTCGGACTCGCGTGCTTCGGCATTGCGGCAGTCGGGGCCATCACGACGGTGGAGATCGAGCGCAGGGCACGCCGCAACTGAGCCGCGGCTCCGCAATTATCACGAAACGATATCGGCCGATGCAGGAGCGTGAGGCGCGGGGTTAGCCTGCGTCCATGAGTCACGACGCTGCACACGACAGCGCCGTACTGCTGGGCGGTCGCTATCGCCTGGGTCCGGCGCTCGGCGTCGGAGGGATGGCCTCGGTGCATCGCTCGCGAGACATGCTGCTCGGTCGTGAGGTTGCCATCAAGGTCTATCGATCGGCCGCACTCGACCAGGCCGAGATCGATCGACAAGAAGCCGAGATCCGCACGATCGCAGGACTCAACCACCCCGGTCTTGTGACCGTGCTCGACGCCGGCGTCTACCTGCCGCACCCTGACACGCCCACGATCTTCCTTGTGATGGAACTCCTCCGAGGTGGCAACCTCCACGAGCGCTTGCGACGCGGCAAGCTCGACTCCCTCGAGGCCGCGCTCATCGGCTATGACATCGCCAGCGCCCTGAACTACCTTGCCGAGCGCAACGTCGTGCATCGCGACATCAAGCCGGCCAACATCCTGCTCGTGACCTACGCCAGCACCGACACGCGCACCTACGCCAAGCTCATCGACTTCGGGATCGCAAAGAGCGACGGCCGCCCCGAGATCGCGACTCCCGGGACCGCAACGGGCACCGCACCCTACCTGAGCCCCGAGCAGGCGAGTGGTGACGAACTCGGGCCGCCCAGCGACGTGTACTCGCTCGGACTTGTTCTGCTGGAATGCCTCACGGGCGTTCGCGCCTTCCCCGGAGACTCAATCCCCTCCGCGGTTGCACGACTCATGCGGGATCCCGACGTGCCGAAACACCTGCCTGAGGAGTGGCGCACACTGCTGGCCGCCATGACAGCACGCAAGCCAGAGGATCGGCCCGCACTCAGCGATGTGGTGCTGGGTCTCCGCACCATTGTGGTCGGCGAACTCGCCCGCGCCCACGATCAGGCTTCTGAGCCCTCGGATGAGGCGAAGGCAGCGGACACGAGCGACGCTGACGTGGCAGCTTCGTGACAAAACACGCTCGTCGCTCGGTCGCCTCGCACGACGGACTGCGGCTCACGGTGCACGAGTTCGGGGAGCCCGACGCTCCCGCGGTGCTCGCGCTGCACGGCTTCGCATCGAGCGCGATCGCCAACTGGCGAAGCACCGGGTGGGTCCGCGATTTGAGCCGGGCCGGACACCGCATCCTTGCCCTCGACCAGCGCGGACATGGCGAGAGCGACGCCCCGCACGATCCCGCGTTCTACTCCATGGATCGCTTCGCCCGCGACGTGGCGACCGTCGTCGAGGAGTACGGCTTGCCTGACGTCGCGCTGCTCGGGTATTCGCTCGGTGCGCGCGTGAGCTGGCTCACAGCATCCAAGTTCCCCCATCTCGTGCGGCGTGCCGTGCTGGGCGGACTGCCCTCGGGCGACCCCCTGGAGCGCTTCGATCTGGCGGCAGCGCGGGATCTCGTCCGCCTGGGACGGCCAATCGACGACGCGCTCACGGCAACCTTCATGCGCATGGCATCGACACTTCCGGACAATGACCTCGAGGCTCTTGTCGCCGTCGTGGAGGGCCTTCGCAGCGGCCCCCAGGTCAACATCGCGCAGGCTCCACGCCAAGCACTCCTGCTCGCGACCGGCACGGAGGATCCCCTCCTCGAGCAGTCCCGCTCGCTCAGCGAGGCGGCGCCGGACGCCTCATTCCTCGAGCTTCCCGGCCGCCACCACTTCAACGCGCCCACCTCCCGCGACTTCCGTCACCCGGCCATCGAGTTCTTGTCCCCGAACCGTCAGGACGTCGGGCCGATGCAGTGACGCCGCCGCCCGTGAACGGGCGACGGCGTCATGCGAGCGGGTAACTACTACGGGGCAGCGCGCTCCAACACGAGCTCACGCACGCGCGCGGCATCCGCCTGGCCCTTCATTGCCTTCATGACGGCACCGATGATCGCGCCGGCGGCCTGCACCTTGCCGTCGCGGATCTTCTCGAGCACGTCGGGCTGCGAGGCGAATGCCTCATCGATCGCGGCGACGAGCGCGCCGTCATCAGAGACGACGGCGAGACCGCGCGCCTTCACCACATCCTGCGGCGATCCCTCTCCCGCAATGACGCCTTCGAGCACCTGGCGCGCGAGGCGGTCGGTCAGTTCGCCATCCTCGACCATCGCGACGAGCTCGGAGACCTGCATGGGCGAGACAAGCGTTGCCGCGTCGACGCCACGCTCGTTCGCGATGCGGGCGATCTCGCCCGTCCACCACTTGCGGGCGGCGTGAGCGGATGCCCCGGCTGCCGTCGTGGCCTCGACCTCGTTGAGCAGGCCCGAGTTGACGACATCCTGGAACTCGAGGTCGGTGAAGCCCCAAGCCTCCTTGAGGCGACGGCGACGCACGGCGGGCGGCTCGGGAAGAGCTGCTCGCAGTTCCTCGATCAGCTCGCGCGACGGCTCGACGGGCACGAGGTCGGGCTCAGGGAAGTAGCGATAGTCGTCGGCGTCGCTCTTTGGGCGACCTGCAGAGGTCACGCCCGTGTCCTCGTGCCAGTGGCGCGTCTCCTGGATGATGGTGCCGCCCTTCGCAAGGATGGCCGCCTGCCGCTGGATCTCGTAGCGGATCGCCCGCTCGACACTGCGCAGGCTGTTGACGTTCTTCGTCTCGGTGCGCGTGCCAAGCGGAGCCGGATCCTCGCCGGGTGCCGTGCGCGGGCGCAGCGAGACGTTGGCATCGCAGCGGAGGTTGCCGCGCTCCATGCGCGCCTCAGAGATGCCGAGGCCGATGACGATGTCGCGGATGGTCGCGACATAGGCCTTCGCGAGCTCGGGGGCACGGTGCTCAGCGCCGAAGATCGTCTTGGTGACGATCTCCACGAGCGGCACACCCGCACGGTTGTAGTCGACGAGCGAGTACTCAGCGCCCTGGATGCGACCGGTCGCGCCACCGACGTGCGTCAGCTTGCCGGCGTCCTCCTCCATGTGGGCGCGCTCGATCGGCACCTCGAAACGCGTACCGTCGGCGAGTTCCACCTCGACGGCACCCTCGAATGCGATGGGCTCGTCGTACTGGCTGATCTGGTAGTTCTTCGCGAGGTCCGGGTAGAAGTAGTTCTTGCGGGCGAAACGCGATGACGGCGCGATCTCGCAGCCGAGCGCGAGGCCCAGGCTGATCGAGTACTTGACGGCCTGCTCGTTGACCACGGGCAGCGAACCGGGCAGCCCGAGGTCGACGGGCGTGATCATGGTGTTGGGCTCGCCCGTGCCGCCGTCCGCGGCTGCCGGGTTGGGGGCATCCGAGAACATCTTCGTCTTGGTGTTGAGTTCGACGTGCACCTCGAAACCCAGGACGGGCTCGAAGAGCTCGAGGGCCTTGTCGAAGTCCATCAGTTCTGCCTTGGCCATCAGACCGCTCCCTCCTGAGCCGCGAAGTCCTCACCGAAGGCGAGGTTTGGTGCCTTGCTGAGCAGCGGATGTCCCCACTGCTCCTCGAAGAGCGACTCGAGCGCCGCGCCGACCGTGTACAGGCGAGCATCCTCGCGCACAGGAGCCATGATCTGCAGGCCCGTGGGGAGCCCATCTTCCTCGGCGAGGCCCATCGGCAGGCTCATGCCGGGCACGCCAGCGAGGTTCGCAGGAATCGTCGTGACGTCGTTGAGGTACATCGCGAGCGGGTCGTCGAGCTTCTCACCGAGCTTGAACGCCGTCGTGGGTGCCGCTGGCGAGACAAGCACGTCGGCCTGCGTGAAGGCTGCGTCGAAGTCGCGCTGGATGAGCGTGCGCACCTTCTGCGCGCTGCCGTAGTAGGCGTCGTAGTAGCCCGCGCTGAGCGCATAGGTGCCCAGGATGATGCGGCGCTTGACCTCATCGCCGAAGCCCTGCTCGCGCGTGGCCGCCATGACCTCCTCGACCGTGCCGCCGTTCGGCAGCTTCGCGCGCATGCCGAAGCGCACGGAGTCGAACTTGGCGAGGTTGCTCGAGGCCTCCGCGGGGAGGATCAGATAGTAGGCCGCGATCGCGTAGTCGAAGCTCGGCGCCGAGACCTCGACGATCTCGGCACCGGCGGCGGCCATCGTGTCGAGCGCCTTGAGGAACAGCGAGTGGACACCCGGCTGGAATCCCTCCCGGTCGAGCTCCTTGACGACGCCGACCCGCACGCCGGCGAGCGAACGCGACTTGGCGCCGGCGCGAGCCGCCTCGGCGAAGCTCGGCCACGCGTCGCGCAGCGACGTCGAGTCGCGCGGATCGTGCCCTCCGATGACGTCGTGCAGCAGGGCTGCGTCGAGCACCGTGCGTGTGACGGGGCCAACCTGGTCAAGCGACGAGGCAAGCGCGATCGCACCGTAGCGCGAGACGCCGCCGTAGGTCGGCTTGACGCCCACCGTGCCGGTCACGGCGCCGGGCTGGCGGATCGAGCCGCCCGTGTCGGATCCGAGGGCGAGGGGCGCCTCGAAGGCCGCGACTGCCGCGGCCGAACCGCCACCCGAGCCGCCGGGGATGCGCTCGAGGTCCCAGGGATTGCGCGTGGGGCCGTATGCCGAGTGCTCGGTCGACGAGCCCATCGCGAACTCATCCATGTTGGTCTTGCCGAGGGGAATCAGGTCGGCGTCGCGCAGGCGACGCACGACCGTCGCGTCATACGGCGGCACCCAGCCCTCGAGGATCTTCGACCCTGCGGTCGATGGCATGTCGATCGTGCACAGCACGTCCTTAATCGCGACGGGCACTCCCGCAAGCGGCGACAGCGTCTCGCCTGCCGCGCGCCGGGCGTCGACCGCTGCGGCGGTCTCGATCGCGGCATCCGACACATGGAGGAACGCGTGCACGTCGCCGTCGACCGCGGCGATGCGGTCGAGGTGGGCCTGCGTCGCCTCGACGCTCGACACCTCGCCGCTCGAGAGCTTTTCCGCGAGCGCGGCCGCGGTGAGGGTGGTCAGGTCGGTCACTGTTCTTCTCCCAGGATCGCGGAGACGGCGAAGCGCGTGCCGTCGTGCTCGGGCGCGCCCGCAAGCGCCTGCTCGGTCGTCAGCGTCTCCCCCACGACATCGTCGCGGAAGACGTTCGACAGCGGGATCGGGTGCGAGGTCGCCGGGACGTCGGGCGTCGCGATCTCGGAGACCTTCGCGATCGAATCGACGATGGCACCGAGTTCACCGGTCAACTTGTCGATCTCCTCGGGAGTGAGGGCGATTCGCGCGAGGTTGGCGAGGTGCGCAACCTGTTCCGGCGTGATCTGCTCGTGCGGCGCGGGGCGCCCTGTCGAGTTCTGGGACATGCGGCTCCAAGTGGATGTGCGGGGGTTCGGGCCCCAGTCAGGGCCAATCGGCCAATTCTATCCGGCGGCCAGGAGCTGCTGGCCCGAGGTGCCTGTCACACGTTCCCCGAGACCGAGCCCGATGAGCGCGAAGTTGCGCATCGATTCGGAGTGCTTCGCGAAATACCCGAGGTGCCCCGTGACCGCTGCGAGGGTCTCGCCCGTTGCGTCGTCGATTCCACCCGCGACACCCATGACGATGGCACCGAAATCAGGGGCGCCCGGGTCCGCACCGTGGATTGCGGTGTCGACGACGGGATCCCAGTTCGCCTCTGCAACGAAGACCGATCCCTCCCCGAGCCCGAAGTCGGCGGCGCGCTCGACCCCGACTCCGGGGGAACCCGCGATGGCGATCGCGTCGATATCGAGCGTGCCGCGGGCGAGCGAGAGCGACGCCGCAGTCGAACCGTAGGAGTGGGCGATGAGGGAGACGTGCGGCTGGTCGACGCCCCGAGCCTCACGAAGCCCCGCGACCGTGGCATCCAACTGCTCGGCGCCCTCCCTCGCCTTCTCAAGGGTGCCGACTGTGAAGATATCGGGGGTCTCGTAGCCCATCCATGCCACGGTCGCGAAGCTCGCGGCGACGACGGATGCATCGTCCGAAACGCCTCGCACGATGCCAGCCTTGTCGCGGTGGATATCGAGGGCGATCTCCGTCCAGTCCACGATCTGGCCCTCGACCGTGAAGAACATCCCGGGCACGAGGTAGCTGACGTAGTCAGCGACGTCGAGATCACCGAGCGCCACGACGGCGCGGCCCGGCCACGCGTCATCGACCGCGATAAGGGAACGCATGGGCGCCGCCTGCCTCGGGCCGAGCGCCTTTTCGATCTCGCGGAGCATCGACAGGCGGGACTCCGCCTCGTGCCGCGCCGAACGTCCCGTGGTCGAGGCGACGTCAACTTCGAGTTGCCGCAGCGAGCTCTGGAGGAAGGCACGGTTCGCCTTGTCGCGGACGGCGTAGGGCATGCCCTCGAGGTTGCCGAGGAGGCGAGGAAGCGTGCGCAGCAGGCTGTGCCGCTGTCCGGCGGGCACGCTCGACCACCAGCCGGCCACGACGGATGCGGGCGGCGGCTCGCTGAGTAGGGCAGCCACCGCCTCGGGGTGGCCGCGCGCGAAACGTTCGAGGCTCACGATGTCGCTCAGCGCAAGCGCGTGGAGGAGTTCAGCGCCCAAGAGCCCGGCAAGGTCATCCGGCGTTACCGCCGACTCGTCGGAGAGGGTGGGAAGTCCGCTGACAGTCGCGTTGTAGGCGACGGCCTGTGCCCGTGTGGCCGGTGCTTGCGGGCCTTTCGTGGGCTCGTCGAAGGTGGCGACGAGAGTCGACGCGAGTCCGAGGAGGATGGTCGATGCCGCGATCAGCGCCACAAGACGAGGCAGCACGGGTAGCCCTTCTGCCGAGCGATCGGACAGTTCCGTGTTGAGTCTACTTCGGGTCTATCGTAAATCGGCTACCGCATGAGCGCGAGCGGCCCCCCGTCAGTCGTTGTTCTCGAGCCCCGCGGGCCCCTCACGCACGAGGATCGCAAATTGGGCTGCGTCGATGATTCGAAGGCCGAGTTCCTCGGCCTTTGCGAGCTTCGAACCAGCGCCCGGCCCCGCCGCGACGAAGTCGGTCTTCTTCGACACGCTCGACGCCGCCTTGCCCCCGGCCGCGATGATCGCCTCCTGTGCACCCTCGCGGGTGAAGCCCTCGAGCGAACCGGTGGCCACGACCGTCAGGCCAGCAAGCGGACCGCCCGCAGCTGCCGCGGCCCCGGGCCCGGGATGCCCCGGCGTCGAGAACTGTACGCCGGCGGCAGCCCAGCGGTCCACGATCTCGCGGTGCCAGTCGACCTCGAACCAGTCGATGAGCGCGTCCGCGATGATGCCACCCACGCCGTCGACCGCTGCGAGCTCCTCGCGCGTCGCGGTGCGAATCGCGTCGAGCGAGCCGAAGTAGTCGGCGAGGGCTCTCGCGGCCACGGGCCCGACGTGACGGATGTTGAGGCTCACCAAGATGCGCCAGAGGGGCTTCGTCTTCGCCGATTCGAGGTTCTCGATGAGCTCGATCGCGCCCTTTGCCGGAACTGCGTGCTCGTCCCCGAAGAACTCGCCGGACTCGGGGTCGTATGGCGGGTCGCTCTTCTTGCGCTGGCGCTGGAACGGCGTGACAACCTTGGGTTCACCATCGTCGCCGAGCTTGACCATCCCGGTCTCGCTGTCGCGCACCTGCACCCTGATGGGAAAGAGATCGCGCACCGTGAGCTCGAAGAGGCCCGCCTCCGTCTCGAGCGGTGGCTCGGCAGGAAAGAGCGGCTGGGTGAGGGCCGCGGCGCTGACCTCGCCCAGGCCCTCGATGTCGAGCGCGCCGCGGCTGCCGACGTGCTCGACACGACCGCGCACCTGCGCTGGGCAGGCGCGCGCGTTGGGGCACCGGAGGTCGATATCGCCCTCCTTTGCCGGTCGCAGGGGCGTGCCGCACTCGGGGCAGTCGCTCGGCATGACGAATTCGCGTTCGGAGCCGTCGCGCAACTCGACGACGGGGCCGAGCACCTCGGGGATGACATCGCCCGCCTTGCGGAGCACGACCGTGTCGCCGATGAGCACGCCCTTCGCCTTGACGACGTCTTGATTGTGGAGCGTCGCCTGGCGCACCTCGCTGCCGGCGACGCGCACCTTCTCCATGACGGCGAACGGTGTTGCGCGACCCGTGCGGCCGACGCTCACGACGATGTCGAGCAGCTTCGTGTTGACCTGCTCCGGCGGATATTTGTAGGCGATCGCCCACCGCGGCGCTCGGCTCGTCGCCCCAAGCTCGTCGTGCAGCGCGAGCTCATCGACCTTGATGACGATGCCGTCGATCTCGTGTTCCACCGAGGCCCGGTGCTCGCCATAGTGCTCAATGAAGGCCTCCACCTCGTTCGCCGTGCCGACGACGCGGTAGTGGGAGCTCGTGGGCAGACCCCACTGCGCGAGGAGTTCGTAGACCTGCGACTGCGCGGCGACGGGCGGGTTCGGCCAGGCACCGATGCCGTGCACGAGCATCCGGAGCATCGACAGACGGCGGTGCATCTGGGCGAGCTTCTCGGCCGACTTGCCCTCGGCCTTCTGGCGCAGCGAGCCCGAGGCGGCGTTGCGCGGGTTGGCAAAGACCCGTTCGCCCGCTTCGGCCTGCTCCGCATTCAGTTCGCGGAAGGCCTCGACCGGGATGAACACCTCACCGCGCACCTCGACGAGGGGCGGATGCCCCGTGCCGGCAAGCCGCTGCGGGATCGATTCGACGAGACGGATGTTCTCGGTGACGTCTTCCCCGGTGCGCCCGTCACCGCGCGTCGCGGCAGTCGTGAGCACGCCGTTCTCGTAGCGCAGGTTGATGGCGAGGCCGTCGATCTTGAGCTCGCACAGGTAGTCGATGTGGCGGTGCGCGTCGCGCTCGACCTTCGCGGCCCACGCGCCGAACTCCTCGAGCGAGAAGACGTTGTCGAGGCTCAGCATGCGTTCCGCATGCTCCACTGGGTCGAAGAGCGTCTGCGCGCGACCCCCCACCGTCTGCGTCGGGCTGTCCTGCCCCTGGAGCTCGGGGAAGAGGCGCTCAAGCTCCTCGAGACGACGCATCATGGCGTCGTACTCCTCGTCGGAGGCGAGCACCTCGTCCCGCTCGTAGTAGGCCTCGCGCAGTTCGAGGATGCGGGTCGTGAGCTGATCTGCCTCGGCCTTCGCCGACTCGAGCTCTGGAGGGGTCACGGACTCTGCCACGAGGTCAAGTGTATGTACGACCGCCGACACAGCGATCGAAACAATGCCGTAACCCGCTTGGGGGGTAAAGTCATCGAAATCTGCACCATGCCCCTACCCAACGGAGGATGTCCATGCACACAAGAACTCGCCGACAGCGCCGCCTCGCCGCGGTCGCCGGCACCGCGCTCGGCGCAATGCTCGTGACGGGGTGCGTCGCGAGCGAGCGGGGCGACAACTCCGGGGATGACGCGGGCACCTTCGTGTTCGCAGCATCCGCGGAGCCCGTCACGCTCGACCCCGCCTTCGCCAACGACGGCGAGACGTTCCGCGTCGCCCGCCAGATCTTCGAGGGCCTCGTCGGCGTCGAGCAGGGCAGCGCTGACCCTGCCCCCCTGCTTGCTGAGTCGTGGGAGCCGAGCGACGACGGTCTGAGCTACACCTTCGAGCTCAAGGAGGGCGTGACCTTCCACGACGGCACCGAGTTCAATGCCGAGGCCGTGTGCTACAACTTCGACCGCTGGCACAACTTCGAGGGCATCGCGCAGAGCCCGAGTGCCTCGTACTACTACAACAACCTCTTCAAGGGGTTCGCGGGTGACGAGGGCGCGGTCTACGAGAGCTGCGAAGCACCAAGCGACAACGAGGCCGTCGTGCACTTGACGCAGCCCTGGGCCGGGTTCATCGCCGCCCTGTCGCTCCCGTCGTTCTCGATGCAGAGCCCGACCGCCCTCCAGGAGTACGGCGCCGACGAAATCGGCGGCACGGAGGAGGCCCCGAGCATCTCCACGTATGGTTCCGAGCACCCGACCGGCACGGGTCCCTTCACCTTCTCGTCGTGGGACGCCGGCTCGCAGGTCGAGCTCACGGCGTATGAGGACTACTGGGGCGAGCAGGGCGATGTCACGGATGTCATCTTCCGCGTCATCGACGACCCGAACGCGCGTCGCCAGGCGCTCGAGGCCGGCACGATCGACGGCTACGACCTCGTGTCACCTTCTGACACCGTCGCCCTCGAGGAGGACGGCTTCCAGATCATGCCTCGCGACCCCTTCACGATCCTCTACCTCGGCATCAACCAGGCGGTGCCGGAGCTGCAGGACGTGCGCGTGCGCCAGGCGATCAGCATGGCGATCGACAAGGAGCAGCTCGTCAACCAGACGCTGCCCGAGGGCACCGAACTGGCAACGCAGTTCATCCCGCCGGTCGTCTCGGGCTACAACGAGGACGTCACGACCTACGACTACGACGTCGACGCGGCCAAGGCACTGCTCGCTGAGGCGGGCATCCCCGAGGGTTGGGAGCTGACCTTCAACTACCCGACCAACGTGTCGCGCCCCTACATGCCGAACCCGGAGGAGATCTTCACGGTCGTCAGCACCCAGCTCTCCGCCATCGGCATCACGGTCGTGCCCCAGGCGAATGAGTGGGGTGAGTACCTCGACATCATGCAGGGCAGCGCCGACCACGGCATCCACCTGCTCGGCTGGACGGGTGACTACAACGACACCGACAACTTCGTCGGCGTCTTCTTCGGCCAGCCCTCGATGGAGTTCGGTTTCGACAACCCGGAACTCTTCAACGCCCTGACGGAGGCGCGAGGCACCGCGACGATCGAGGACCAGCTGCCGCTGTACGAGGACATCAACCAGATGATCGCCGAGTACATCCCGGCCGTGCCCCTCGCCCACCCGGCGCCTTCGCTCGCGTTCAGCGAGCGAGTCGCCAGCTACCCCGTGAGCCCCGTCAATGACGAGGTCTACAACCTGGTCGAGCTGAACGACTAGTCCGCCATGATGGGGGCACCCCGCTGGGTGCCCCCATCACCGCGACCAGCCCCGGCTGGCCAACCCTGAGGATGCCTGTGCTCCAAGTGATCGCGAAGCGCCTAGCGCTCGTCGTGCCCACCCTCTTCGGCCTCTCGCTGCTGCTCTTCCTCTGGGTGCGGGCGCTCCCCGGCGGGCCCGCGAGTGCGCTCCTCGGTGAGCGCGCCACGCCGGAGCGCGTCGAGCAGATCAACGAGCTCTACGGCTTCAACAAGCCGATCCACGAGCAGTACCTCACCTACATGGGCCGCCTGCTGAGTGGGGACTTCGGCGTCTCGATCCAGACCGGCCGGCCTGTGCTCGAGGAGTTCGCCAACCGCTTCCCCGCGACCATAGAACTCAGCATCGTCGCCCTCATCTTCGCGGTCGGCATCGGTGTACCCCTCGGCTACATCTCCGCAAAGCGCTACGGCAGGCTTCCCGACCACGTCGCGGTCGTCGTGAGCCTCGTCGGCATCACGGTGCCCGTGTTCTTCCTCGCCTTCATCCTCAAGTACTTCTTCGCTGTGGAGCTCGGCTGGTTCCCGCCTGATGGCCGCATGGATGCCCGGATGGACGCGACCCACGTGACGGGCTTCTATGTGCTCGACGGCATCCTCACGGCCGAATGGGACGCCGCATGGGATGCCTTCATGCACCTCGTCCTTCCCGGCATCGCCCTCGGCACGATCCCGCTCGCGATCATCGCGCGCATCACGCGGGCCTCCGTGCTCGAGACGCAGGGTGCCGACTTCGTTCGCACGGCACGGGCGAAGGGACTTCACGATTCCTCGATCCGCGACCGCTTCGTGCTGCGCAACGCCATGCTCCCCGTCGTCACGACGATCGGCCTCCAACTCGGCCTGCTCATCTCGGGAGCCGTGCTCACCGAGACGGTCTTCGCCTTCTCCGGCATCGGCCAGTTCCTCGCGACCGCGATCTTCCGGCGCGACTATCCCGTCCTCCAGGGATTCATCCTGTTCATCGCGGTGCTGTACGCCCTCATCAACCTCATCGTTGATGTCAGTTACAGCATCATCGACCCGAGGGTGCGTGTGCAGTGAGCTCCTACCTTCCCCCCGCCCCCGAATCCGGCACGGGCGCCACCGCCCCCTCCGGCGGCGCTGACTCGGCGCGCACGATCCGCGGCTCGAGCCTGTGGGGCGATGCGTGGCGCCGGCTCCGGCGCAATCCGCAGGCGATCGTGGGCGCGTCGATCGTGGCCGTATTCGTGCTCGTCGCGATCCTCGCGCCCCTGCTCGCGCCCTACGGTGGCCAGGAGCTGCCCGGTGCACGATTCATCCGCCCCACCGTCATCCCGGGCATCGGCGAGGTGGAGGGCTTTGCGCTTGGCCTCGACCGCTTCGGCGGGGATGTGCTGAGCAAGCTCATCTGGGGCGCGCAGGCATCGCTGCTCATTGGACTCATCTCGACCGCCCTCGGCTTGCTCGGCGGACTCCTGCTCGGGCTCGTCGCCGCGACCTTCGGCGGCTGGGTCGACAACGTGGTCATGCGCGTCGTCGATGTGCTCCTTTCGGTTCCGAACCTCCTGCTCGCCGTGAGCATCGCCGCGGTGCTGGGTCAGACTCCCTATGCCGTCATGATCGCGATCGCCGTGAGCCAGGTGCCGATCTTCGCCCGTCTCCTGCGCTCGTCGATGATCGCCCAGCAGAGTTCCGAGTATGTGCTCGCGGCGAAGTCGCTGGGACTCGGCAAGCCCGCAATTTCCTTCACGCATGTGCTGCCCAACAGCCTCGGCCCCGTCATCGTGCAGGGCACGCTCTCCCTCGCGACGGCCGTCATCGAGGCCGCCGCCCTCTCGTTCCTGGGTCTGGGCGGAGGGCGCCCGGAGACCGCCGAATGGGGGCGGATGCTCACCTACGCGCAGAACGAACTCGCGATCGCGCCGCAGCTGGCATTCCTCCCGGGTCTCTGCATCGCCATCACGGCGCTCGGCTTCACGCTGCTGGGCGAGTCCATGCGCGAAGCACTGGACCCGCGCTCGGGAGCACGCCGCCGCTGACGCGACGGCGGACCCGGGCCATCGGCTCAGGCTGAGGCGCGCTCGTTGCCCGGGATGGCCGCGAGCAGCGCCTTCGTGTACTCGTGCTGCGGATTCTGGAACAGTTCCTCGCTCGGCGCCGCCTCCACGATGCGGCCGTCCTTCATGACGCACACGTAGTCGCTGATGAGCCGCACGACCGCGAGGTCGTGGCTGATGAAGACGTAGCTGAGCCCGAGCTTCTTCTGCAGATCGTCGAGCAGCGTGAGCACCTGCGACTGCACGAGCACGTCGAGCGCCGACACTGGCTCGTCGCACACGATGAGGTCGGGATCGAGGGCAAGGGCACGGGCGATCGCGACGCGCTGCCGCTGGCCACCGCTGAGCTCGGAGGGGTAGCGCTTCGCCGTGTCGCTCGGCAACGCGACCTGTTCCAGTAGCTCGCGAACCTTGGCACGGCGCTCGGTGGGGGTACCGCGGCGGTAGACCTTGAGCGGTTCCTCGATGATCCGCTCGACCGTGAACGAGGGGTTGAGCGAGGAGTACGGGTCCTGGAAGATCGGCTGGACCCGCTGGCGGAAGTCGCGGAGTTGCGCCTTCGAGAGACTCGCAACGTCATTGCCGTCGAAGAGGATGGAGCCGCTCGTTGGCTCGACGACGCGCAGCAGCATCCGTGCCGTCGTGGTCTTGCCCGAGCCCGACTCCCCCACAATCGCGACCGTCGTGCCGCGGGGCACGTCGATCGTGACGTCGTCGGCGGCGACGAAGTCGCCCGCCTTGCCGCGCCGGCGGAACACCTTCGTGAGCCCCCGCACCTCCATGATGTTCTCGTGTTGCACGGCGGAGGCCGCGTGCCGCTGTGGCTGCTCGCGAATGGCGGCGATGCTCGGTGCTGCCGCGACGAGCCGGCGCGTGTACTCATGTTCGGGGGCCGTGAGGATCTGCTGGGCCGGCCCCGTCTCGACAGTGCGCCCCTGGCTCATGACGACGACGCGGGAGGCACGCTCGGCCGCGAGGCCGAGGTCGTGCGTGATGAGGAGCACGCTCGTGCCGATCTCGTCGGTCATCCGCTCGATCTGGTCGAGGATAGTGCGCTGCACCGTCACATCGAGCGCACTCGTGGGCTCGTCGGCGATCAGCAGCCGCGGGCGGCACGCAAGCCCGATCGCGATGAGTGCGCGCTGGCGAAGGCCGCCCGAGAGTTCGTGCGGGTACTGCTTGGCGCGCTGGGCCGGGTCGGGGATGCCCGCCGATGCCAGCACCTCGATCACCTTGCGGTCGACGTCCCGTCGCGTCGCCATCTCATGCGCGAGGAGCGTCTCGGCCACCTGTGTGCCGATCTTGGAGACGGGGTTGAGGTTCGACATGGGGTCCTGCGGCACGAGTCCGATCGAGGCGCCCCGGATGCTACGAAGCTGCGACTCCTTGGCCCCCACCAGTTCGGCACCATCGAAGAGGATGCTGCTGCCGGCGCCGACGCGAGCATTCCCCGGCAGGAGGCCGATGATCGCCATGGCACTCGTCGACTTGCCGGAGCCTGACTCCCCCACAATCGCGACCGTCTCGCCCTGTGCGATGTCGAGGGAGAAGTCCGTGACCGCCTCGACGGGGCCTGACTCCGTCGAGAAACTGATCGCCAGGTCGCGAACGCTGAGGAGTGGGGCGTGCTGAGGGGCATCCGTCATTCCCCCATTGTGCCGCAGGGCACCCCAGTTCGGGGGCGTTCAGTGCGCGGCGAGCGGCGCCGCACTCACGGTGCGGTCGATCGTGCACTGGCCGAGCACGCGCGTGCCAACGTAGACGACGGCGGTCTGGCCCGTCGAGACACCATTGAGGGGCACGTCGGGACGGATGACGAGCTCACCCTCCTCGACATGGGCCAGTGCCGGAACGGGGTCTGAGTGTGCTCGCACCTGCACATGGCAGGCGAAGGGCGTTGCGGCGTCGGCGGGAGGAAGGCCCGCCCAGCTGAATCGGCTCCCCGCGATCTCGGCGAGGTCGAGTGCCTCGCGCGGACCGACGACGACCGTGTTCTGCTTGGGCTGGATGTCGAGCACGTAGCGGGGGCGACCGTCCACGCTGGGGATGCCGAGATTGAGTCCCTTGCGCTGCCCGATCGTGAACGCGGCGGCACCCTCGTGCTTGCCGACCTTGTTGCCCTCGCGATCGAGGATGATGCCGGGCTCGGCGCCCAGTCGCTCCGCGAGCCAGCCGCGGGTGTCGCCGTCGGGGATGAAGCAGATGTCGTGGCTGTCGGGCTTGCTCGCGACACTGAATCCGCGCTCGGCCGCCTCGGCCCGCACCTCCGCCTTGGAGGGCGTGTCCGCCAGCGGGAACATGCAGTGCTTCAGCTGATCAGCCGTGAGCACGCCCAGCACATAGGACTGATCCTTGGCCCAGTCGGCCGCGCGGTGGAGTTCGCGATTGCCGTGCTCATCCTCACGGATCGCGGCGTAGTGGCCGGTGACGACAGCGTCGAAGCCGAGGTCGATTGCCTTCTCGAGGAGCGCCGCGAACTTGATCTTCTCGTTGCAGCGCATGCAGGGGTTAGGTGTGCGACCCGCCTCATACTCGGCGATGAAGTCATCGACGACGTCTTCTTTGAAGCGCTCCGAGAAATCCCACACGTAGTACGGGATGCCCATGATGTTGGCGGCGCGCTGCGCGTCCATCGAGTCCTCGATCGTGCAGCATCCACGGCTGCCCGTACGCAGTGTGCCCGGCATGCGGCTCAGCGCGAGGTGCACGCCGACGACCTCATGACCCGCGTCGACCGCGCGCGCGGCAGCAACCGCGGAGTCCACCCCGCCACTCATTGCCGCCAAAATCTTCATCGCAGCAGTCTACGCGGCGACATCTGAGCGGTCACGGGATGTCGGTGAGCGTCTTCTCGACGGCGCCGAGACGCGAGTCAATCGCATCGAGACGGGCGATGAGCCGCTCGTTGACGGCGGTGTTCTGCTCGAGCGCCTCCGCGACCTTGTTGTTGCGTTCAGCGAAGATTCTGCCGAGCGTGATGAGTCCGCCGACGATGATGGCGACGATCGCGATCCACGCGAACCACGGGATATAGGCCAAGGCTTCCATCAGTTGTCTCCTGTCTGTGTGTCGCCGGCGCCCTCTGCGTCGGCATTGCTCTTTGCGACGGCGTCCACGAGCGTGGCGGCGTCGATGGTGAGACTGAAGGGCACGACCTCGAAGTACTTGAGCGCCTTGCCGTCGTCGCTGAGTTCGAGATGGCCGGTGACGAAGCCAGCCTCCTCGAGCTTGTTGAGATGCATGTAGAGGAGGGCGCGCGACATTCCTACCCTTCGGGCAAGCTCGCTGACGTGTAGCCGCTCTCCTTCGAGGAGGGCGATGATGCGCATCCGCTGCGCGCTCGAGATCGCGGTGAGGCGCGAGCTCAGAGCGTCAACATCGACATCCAAGACCCCACCCCCTTGCACCTGTCATAAGAAACTTACAGGTGCAAGGATGTCCGGTCAAGCGCTGGGCTCGACGAGCCGTGCGAGGAGCTCGATGAGCAGACGCTCGGTGACCTCAGGCGGCAGCGCCTCCATGAGTGAGAGCACCGGAGCCATGCGGTCCGGCAGTGCGCCGCCCGCACCGCCGAGGCCGAGGCCCTGCAACACGGATGCCGCGGTCTGCGAGTCCATGCCGCCAGCGCCCGCTGCGGCCAGCACGCCGGCCGGAAGCGACGCAAGGGCATCGTGCGCGGCCACCGCGGGGACGCCTCGGACCTCGTCGGCACCCGCCCGCAGTGCAGCCCCGAGCTCCTCCAGCACTCCCTCCGTAACTGGCGTGACGGTGAGGTGCGTCGTCCTTGATAGGCGGACGCCGTTTGGCTGCACGATCCCTGGCTGCTGCTGCAGGAGCCAACCGCGCTGGCGCACCGCGTCGGCCCAGTGGTGCGGGTCGACCTGACGAGCGGCCGGAACCGTGACATCCGCTTCGACAGCGAAGAGCGGGCCGACAGGCGAGCCCACGACGCGGAGTCCCTCGATCTCGGCGACGACCTCGCGCAGCGTCTCGGTCGCACGTCGCATGCTCGCGGTCAGTTCAGCGAAGCCCTCCTCCTCCAGTCGCTCGATGATGGCCCACGCCGCCGCGAGTGAGCCCGCCGATTTCGAACCAAGCATGGTCGGGTTCACCACCGGATACCCCGGCCAGCGGGTCGTCGCGAAGTACTGCGCGCGGTGGCGGTCGAGTCCGCGATGCAGCAGCACCGACGCGCCCTTCGGCGCGTAGCCGTACTTGTGCAGGTCGGCCGAGATGCTGGAAACCCCGTCGACCGCGAAATCCCAGTCGGGGAGGTCACCCCACCACGGCAGCGCCCACCCCCCAATGCAGGCATCGACGTGACACGAAACACCGGCGGCGGATGCCGCGGCCGCAACCTCCGCGATGGGGTCGAGTGTCGCGTGCGGATACGCGGGTGCCGAGACCACGACGAGCGCGACATCCGCCGACAACCGGCCGATCAGGTCGTCCGCCGCGACGGAACCGTCGGGGCCGACCGGCACGAGGTCGAGGTCGAGCCCGAAGTAGTGCGCAGCCTTGTGGAACGCGGCGTGCACGGTCACAGGAGCGATGATCTGCGGCACCCCCACACCGCCTTCCGCTCGCCACAGGTCTCTCGCGGTCTTGACCGCCAGAAGGCAGCTCTCGGTGCCGCCGGAGGTCACGGATCCGACGACGGACTCGTCACCATGCAGCATCCGTCTCGCGAAGCCCACCACGTCGCGCTCCATGGCCGCGACGGAAGGGAACGTGGTCGGGTCGAGACCATTCACCGGCTGCATGATGCGGATCGCCTGCGCCGCGAGCTCATCGAGCTCGGCGAGTCCGGAATCGTAGACGTAGGAGAGCACGCGTCCGCCGTGGGTGGGGGCATCCGCCCCGCGCAGCAATCGCAGGCGGTCGAGGATGGCGTCGGACTCTGGGCTCAGCGGGGTCGCGGTCATGGTGTCTCCTGCGATGTCGGAATGAGCTGTGGTTCGTCGGTGTCTGCCCGGCGAAGGCGGTAGCGGCGAAGCAGGAGCAGGCTCGCGAGCATGAAGGCCGCGGGCACGACGCTGAAGCTGAGCACGATGCCGTCGATCGCCGCGTCGGGCTGCACGGCAGCGACTCCCGCGACGCTCTCGACGTAGCCGCTGAGGGCGAGCACGATCGTGAGCGCCGTCGCGCCGAACGCCATGCCGGTGGTCTCGCCCGCCGTCCACACTCCCCCGAAGATGCCGGCGCGGCTGAGCCCTGTCACCCGCTCGTCGTGCGAGATCACATCGGGAAGCATCGCCATGGGAAGCGACTGCATGCCCGCGTATGCTCCGCCCGCCACCGCCACTGGGATGTAGACCCAGGCGCCGGGTGCCCAGAGGAGGCCCAGCATCGACAGCGCGGCAAGGCTGAACAGCACGCTCGCAACCACGAAGGCGCGGTGCTTGCCCACGCGACGAGACACCCGCCCCCAGACGGGCGCGAGCAGGAGCGCGGGCGCGATGAGCGCGACGAAGAGCAGCGTCACGGCATCCTCGGAGCGGAGCACCCACGTCGCGACATACTGTGCGCCCGCGAGCATCAGGCCCGTCGCGAGGCCCTGCAGCACGAAGGTCGCGAGGAGGGCGCGGAACGGCTGGCTCGAGCGCAGTGCCGCGAGCCCGCCGCGGTAGGACTCCGCAAGCGACGTCCTCGGCGCTGCCCCCGGCGAGGCGACGGGCGCAACGCGCGAGGAGATGAGCATCCCTCCCCCGATGACGAGCCCCGCGACGACCGCCATGAGCAGGTAGCCGGCCCGCGGATCATCACCGAGGCCGCGCAATACCGGCCCGCCTGCGCCGAAGAGCAGAATGGCGAGGGTCAGCACCACGACCCGCCACGTGAGCAGCCGGGTGCGGTCGTCGTAGCCAGCGGTGAGCTCGGCGGGCAGTGCGATGTAGGGCACCTGGAAGAGACTGAACGCCGTCGCGCAGAGCAGGAACGCGAGCGCGACCCACACGGCGGATGCGACCGCTCCGATCCCCGCGGGAACAGCGAAGGTCAGCACGAAGAAGATGGGCAGCGCGATGCCGCCAAGCACCATGAACCGCCGCCGAGACCCGCTCGCGACGAGGCTCGCGTCGCTGCGCGCCCCGATGACGGGGTCGATGATGACGTCCCAGATCTTCGCGAGCGTGACGACCAGCCCCGCGGCGAGCGCCGCGACCCCGAGCGTGTCGGTCAGGTAGTAGACGAGCACGAGGCCCGGAAGCGTGCCGAAGCCGCCCGTCCCGAGCGAACCGACCGCGTAGGTCGCGATCGACCTTCGGCTGACTGTCTGCGCCATTGCATCCATGGCGCCAGCATATTGGCGGCGGTCTCAGACGGCGCGATCGCTGTAGCCCGCGCGCCGCGCACGCTCGACCGCGGCGGGGAGGGCCGCCAGGAGGGCGTCGACATCGGCCTCGCTCGAATCGTGACCGAGGGTGAAGCGCAGGGCGCTGCGAGCATCCGCTTCGGTCAGCCCCATGCCGAGCAGCACGTGCGAGGGCTCCGGGATGCCGGCTTGGCAGGCCGAGCCCGTGCTCGCCGAGATGCCCGCCATGTCGAGCATGAAGAGCAGGGAGTCGCCCTGGCACCCCTCGAAGGTGAAGTGGGCGTTGTTGTCCAGCCGGCGCTCGGGGTCTCCCCGCAGCACGGCCCCCTCGACGCTGGCGAGCACGCCCTCAATGAGGCGGTCGCGGAGAGGCTCGAGGGAGGAGAGCGGATGCTGCGCCGCGACGCCGAACGCGATGGCACCTGGGGCATCCTGCGTTCCCGACCTCACGTTCCTCTGCTGCCCTCCCCCGTGGAGCAGTGGCTCGACCGTTACGCTTCGGGAGAGGGCGAGGGCGCCGATGCCGAGCGGTCCGCCGACCTTGTGTGCGGAGATGCTGATGGCGGATGCTCCGCTGTCGCGCAGGGAGACGGGCAGGTGCCCGTAGGCAGAGACAGCGTCCACGTGCACGGGTACCCCGTGGGCTGCGGCGAGCGCCGTGAGTTCCTCGACGGGCTGGATGGTGCCCACCTCGTTGTTGGCCCAGAGGAAGGTGAGGAGGGCGATGTCGTCGTGCCCGCGCAGCGCCGTTTCTACCGCGGCGAGCTCAATCCGACCCACGGTGTCGATCGGGAGCCATTCGATCAGCGCGCCCTCATGCGCTGCGAGCCACTCGACCGTGTCGATCGTCGCGTGGTGCTCGCCGCGCGGCACGAGGATCCTGGGCCTCGATGCGCCCGCGGCATTGCGCGCCCAGAAGAGTCCCTTAATGCCGAGGTTGACCGCCTCTGTGCCGCCCGAGGTGAACACGACCTCGATGGGGTCGCAGCCGAGCGATGCCGCGACCTGCTCGCGCGCCTCCTCGAGCATCCGCTTGGCGTTCTGGCCGTGGGCGTGGATGGATGCCGGGTTGCCGACGACATCGAGCGCCGCCACATAGGCATCGCGCACGGCCGGCAGCATGGGCGTCGTGGCCGCGTGGTCCAGGTAGACCGGCATGCTGCTCCTTGCAGGTGAAGTGCTCGTTCCAGAACCCGTATTGGGGTAGCCCTCGTAACCGGCGTGACACGGGCCCTCATTACTCTAGAACGATGGCCTCCCACGATCCTCTGCGCGACCTCGGGGTGCGCGCCGGCGAGGGCGGCGGTGAGCTCCGCGTGTGGTCGGCCCATGCGACGGCCGTCGAGGTGTGCCTCTTCGACCACGCCGATGCCGATCGCATCGTGGCGACGGCCCCGCTCAGCCGCGACGAGCACGATGTGTGGGCGGTGCGGCATCCGCTGCTTGTACCGGGTGCCCGCTACTCGTTGCGGGTGCGCGGCGAGGGCGAGCGCTTCGATGACCGGCGGAACCTGCTCGACCCCTATGCCAGAGGGCTCGTGCGGAGCCCGAGTGGCGAGTGGCGTTCCTATGTGCAGGATGACGCCTTTGACTGGTGTGGTGCGCAGAAACCGCGTGTGCCGCTCGATCACACGGTCATCTATGAGGCGCACGCCAAGGGCATCTCGAAGCTCAACCCTGCGGTGCCGGAGGAGTTCCGTGGAACCTATGCGGGCCTCGCCCATGAGACGGCGATCGCGCAGCTGAAGGACCTGGGTGTGACCACCATCCAACTGCTGCCGGTGCACCAGTCGGTGAGCGAGGAACGGCTCACGAAGCTCGGCTTCAGCAACTACTGGGGCTACAACACGCTCAACTTCTTCACGCCCCACACGGAATATGCGTCGGCCGCCGCCCAAGCCGGTGGTACCGCGGCGGTACTGCGCGAGTTCAAGGGCATGGTCAAACTGCTCCACGAGGCCGGCCTCGAGGTCATTCTCGATGTCGTCTACAACCACACCTCCGAGCAGGGACCGGGCGGGCCCACGACAAGCTTCCGAGGGATCGACGATGCCTCCTACTACCGGCAGGATGCCGACGGCAACTACATCGACGTCACCGGATGCGGCAACTCCCTCGATACCTCGGTGCCTGCGGTGCAGCGGCTCATCCTCGATTCGCTGCGGTACTGGGCGAACGAGGTGCAGGTCGACGGGTTCCGCTTCGACCTGGCCGCGACGCTGGGGCGCAATGCTGCCCACGAGTTCGACCCCGAGCATCCGCTGCTCAAGGCAATCGTCGAGGACCCGCAGCTGCAGGGCGTGAAGATGATCGCCGAACCGTGGGATGTCGGCGCTGGCGGCTGGCAGACCGGCAACTTCCCCACAGGCTGGATGGAATGGAACGACGGCTACCGCGACCGGATGCGCGACTTCTGGCTCTCGGACATCGCCGCAGAGCGTCACCACGGCACCGCGAGCCAGGGCATCGGCAGCATGACGCGACGCTTCGCAGGCTCCGCGCACGTCTTCAGCCAGGAGCGCGGACCGCTCGCGAGCGTCAACTTCATCACGGCCCACGACGGCTTCACGATGGCCGACCTCACCTCATACAACCGCAAGCACAACCTCGGCAATGGCGAGTTCAACCGCGACGGCACCGACAACAACCACTCCTTCAACCACGGGTGGGAGGGGCCGAGCGACGACCCCGAGATCACCACATGCCGGCGCAAGGCCATGCGCAACCTGCTTGGCACGCTGCTGCTGTCGGCGGGCATCCCCATGATCACGGCGGGCGACGAGTTCGGCCGCAGCCAGCGCGGCAACAACAACGCCTACTGCCACGATGACGAGCTCAGCTGGTTGCCGTGGGAGCACGAGGAGTGGCAGCGCGACCTGTTCGAGATCTCCAAGAAGTTGCTCCGACTGCGGCGCGAGAACCCCGCGCTGCGGCCCGTGCGTTTCGGTCGTTTCGGCGAGAAGGTGCCGTCGGCGAGCGAAATGCACTGGTACAACGCTGCGGGCGCCGAGATGTCGATCGAGGATTGGGACTCCCCCGCCCAGCGCGTCTCCCAGTACCTCGCGGCGTCGACGCCCGAGC